>OJRR01000010.1_pt1 | contig 98203 bp, 89 predicted proteins | sample 1599251 | NCBI WGS metagenome assembly OJRR01 (sample SAMN03922536, study PRJEB24848) | human gut metagenome | isolation source: stool sample | host: Homo sapiens | place: Germany | collected 2010-05
TTTTGTCGCTTTGCAAGCAAAATCCCACTAAACCCTATAGGTTGCGGATTTGAGGATTCGTTCAAAATCTCCAATGTATTACAGAATATTTGCAAATAAAATGACTAACTTTGCACTCGATTAAAACAAGAATAAAGTATGGATTACGAAAAATTAGGCTATACGGTCATCAAAATGAAGTATGGAGACGTGGGTAAGTATAATATTAAGAACAATATCTTTATAACAGATATTACACCTAGCCTCTCAGCTTTTCAAGATGTCAATGTGAATACACGAGGAATGGGGATTATGCATACGCATGGTTTCTACAATATTTCATGGATAGAGAAAGGAGGTTTTTACTACAATGTAGATTTAAAGCGAGTTTATGTGAGAGACAAAACTCTTATTATGTTTTCTCCTGGTGAATTACATAGTCTTACCGATACAAAACAAATTTCTGGAATCTCTATCGATTTCACAGATGAATATTTTCGCTGTATAGATCCCAAATGGTCTAATTACTTGAAATACGATGTCATTAAAGACGTTCCCGTACTAACCATATCCAATCCAATCGAAGAGAGCAAAATTAAGAACATAATATCCTCGTTGAGAGAGTTGTATGACAAGATGGATACTTCCGTACAATTCGAAGCAAGTATTTATTCAATGTTAACACTTCTACTCTGTGCTATTGCTAACACTAATGAGCATGTTTCAGTAAAGAATGGTCAACCAAAGCAAACGACCCCTCAACACGAATTGTACCTATCGTATACCGAAATGATTGAGAAAAATTTTTGCAAGCACCATGGTGTTCAATACTACACCGAGGAACTTGGCATTGGTGTACATACCCTAAATGCATGCTGTAAGTCTAATGCCGGTATGACACCATTAGCTGTAATTAATGCTCGCATAATACAAGAAGCAAAGCGAATGCTTTTATTCACTACAATGAGAAGTTCCGAAATCTCTTTTGCACTGGGTTTTCCAGAACAAGCTCATTTTATTAATTTCTTTAAACGATTCACGAAGATATCTCCTTTGAAGTATAGAGACAAACACAATGTAAATATTTCAAACCTTTTAGATGATGATCATCTTAAATAGATTGACAATCTTATAAACAAGTCCACTGATTTTTAGTATTTCCGCTAAAGATCAGTGGGTTTGTTGTTCCAGTTTGTAGCTCCGAACCACGTTCGCAACAATAGCTTATTTAAACCATCCATTGTAGCCACCAATCCACGAAACAACAACTGCGACAAAAACGAAGAAGCCCAAAGTGAAGAAAAACCAGAAGAAGTACTGGATATAGTGGCCAAGGTAACAACCATCGTATTCCTTGTACCTCTTCTGAGCAACACGTAGCTCATCGGCAAACATCGAGTTAATCTCCCGATAATGAGCCTGCATTTTGCCAAGAATCCACTTATGCTCATTGTTAAACAGATTCTGAATGGCGTTCATGTCTTCATCAGAAGCATGAACCGCCACATTCAATTTGGTTGGAGCATTTTTCAGAACATTGTCAATATGGGTGTTGATGGTGTCAACTTTCTGACAGATGGTATTCACCGAACCACCCAGTTTCGTCTCGGCACGCTGATACTGCTGAATGGCAGACTCCAGTTCAAGTGTGGCATTGATGAAGGTGTTTGTAGCCTTGTCAATGTCCTCACTCAACTGCTTCAACTCAGGAACACGGTTTACAAGCCCATCCTCGGCTTGCTGCTCCTCAACCTCGTTTTCGACATCATTCATCATGTTGTCGAAGTCGGATCTTTCTTCTGTGTCTATGTTTATCTTGCTTTTTCTGATAGCCATATTGTCATTGATTTATCGGTGGAAACTTCTGCTGCGTGGTTTAGGCTTGCACATGGAATGAGCCATCTGTGCGCAACGGTGGGCAAACTTCCAGTCATCTTCGTCATCTTTCTTGCCCCAACCAGAAGAGGGAGCAGAACCGCCACCGCCACATGATTCTGAAATGGAAGTGGCAGCATCAATATATCCTGCAAACAACAGTATCGCTACATGAGCGACATTCTCTGTTGTCGCAATATCATTGTCCTCTGGAACCTGAACCTCATTAGTAAAGACATCTTTGACAGAGTTCGGAATCCACACCTTCTTGACTTCATCGCCAATGTTGATTGTGAATGCCGTTTGTGTAATTTGAGGTTGCGCTTTTGGTTGTGATGCTGTTGGAGTATGAACGACAGGACGAACTGGGCGAGGCGCAGAAGCAACGGATGGAGAAACAGGCTTTGTCTTGACTTGTGTTGGTTTTGGGTGCAGTTTCATCCAGGTGTCTTCAATCTTTGATGCCATAATCTTTCTGCCAATCTCAGAAGCCTTGAACACGGAAGCATTCTTGCCGACAGTATAGCCGACAAGTTTCCGTTGTTTGTCATAGCGTGGCTTTACCTCATAGCCTTTCATGCGCAACAGATTGAAGTATCTGTCTATGTTGAACTGTTGCATATCTTTGAGGGTGTTTTCACAATCCTCCGCAAGCTCCACTTTCCGCATATTCCGAATTTCCTGCGGTTGTTCCCACCCATGACGCATATTGATGATTTCCGCAGCCTTCATTGCCCGAAGATGAATATCATGCACATCGTTGGTGTTACCCTCCATATCCACACGACAGCAGTCAATGTGAAGGTGCAGCGTTCCTGACTTGGAGTCAGAGTGCAGTCCACCCACATTCATAGAATTGGTGAAGTTGGTCTTTATCTCATTGGAGAAACCGTTGGGCGTAAGTCCTACAGAATCCAAAACTTCCAATGCTTCGTCTTGGAGGTTCGCCCAATCTTCCATAGTGAAGTTGGCAGACTCTTCCTTTGATGGGGAAAGTACAAAAGTGGTCATGAACCTTTCCAACTTTCTGCCCACCGTCCTTTCCGCCTGATGATACTGGCAATGATGCTTCATCATGTACCAGATGGCGGTAGGGTCAAGACCATCTGGCATATTGTTCACCTTGACCGTTTTTGCCTTCTCCTTTTCCAATGCGTATCTTACGGAATTGCCTCCGTACGATACGACCTTTGCGAGCATAATCATGATTGTTCCTTTGATTTGGTCTGTACGTTTGTTGAGATATTCTCTTCAATGCTATACCAATGTTGGATAAGCCCTGCAACGGCATCAATCCACCAACGCATGAACTTCTCATTTTTGAAGAACCGAGCCTTTTCCTCAGCCGTTTTCTTGGATAGCACGTTGCTGATTTTTATCAAATCCGTCCTTGCGATGGCGAGAGAGTTGAGAGCGTCCACCTCTTCCTTGGTGAGCCTCATGCGTGGACGGTGCTTCAAACCAGTCTCAACGACATAGCGGCTCAGACTAATTCCACACTCCTTGGCAAGCGTCTGGAGCTGCTTTAACTCTTCTTTCGTACATCGGTAGGTATGGACTTCCGTGGGCGGTTTCCTTATGATGTTCTTCTTTCTCATTTGTCCTTGTCTCTGATTAAAATGGGATGATTACAAGCACCTTGCAAAGATGGTCACGACTGCGAGCCTGCGAGTAGTCCGAGAAACTTTTAGGAATACAGTAAGACGGACACGGCTTCTGTATTACAAAAGGATTTCTCGAAAAGTACCTATAAAATGACGGCACTTTTAACAGCCTCCGTCCCCAAGGCTGCTTAAACGTATAACAGTTGGGCGGTAGCCTATGGCGGTTAATCGTCCTTTGGGATGATTTTTATGTATAGTGGCTTATTCGCCTCTGTATGCCTATTGATTGCCGTTATGGTATTCGTTAGGTTTGTAGCCATTGGCATTAAAACCATTAGACTGTTGTGTTTGACCTCCAAACTGATGCTGTGGATATGTATTGTGCTCTCCATCATTCTGTTTGGCATCTGCTTCTTGCAGGGAAGAAGGATTGCCAACAGACTGTCTGGAGTAGTTTTGCTGTGGGGAAAATCCACCAGTAATAGCATCGGAAAGATTGCTATTAGTTCCGATCTTACCCACGCTTCCATTATCATTAGATGAAGCCGAATTTAGGGAAGAAGAAATATCTGCCGTAGAAGAATTGCCCTTGTTGTCTGTATCGGATATTCCATTGGAAAAATGCCCATCTTCCTTGTCCGACTTTGTATCATCCTCCGTTGTCGTAACAAATACTCTTGCTTGTGGAACTTCCGTATGGACGATTGCAGAGCCATCCGCATTGCGCTTCAATGAAAAGCCGTTCTTGACAAATCTTCCGTCCACATACCAACCAGAGAGTGAATGCATGGTAATGATGCGGTTGTCTCCAACCTTTTGTGAAGAGGAAATGCCCACAGCCTCCATAGCTTGTAAAAGTTTGGGGACGGTTTTGCGGTCTTTATCCCAGAGTTTGGCAAGTTGGGTATTGTCAACCAGACATTGCCCACACAAGATTTCCACTTGTTGGGTTTTGCTGATAGAAACAAGTGTTGTTTCACGTTCAGCAAGAGAGGCAAGAGACATGAAGCATTCCATGCGGTCAATCTTGTACTTCTTGCAGCGAAGATACTCCATCTGTGCATCGGACAGCGTGAAGCAGTAATGTATCTTTTGTTTATCCATGTTCTGCGAATTTTGAATATTATAACCATAACTGGCAAGACTGTTTTTCTCAGTAAAGAGAAAATCATCTAAGCCATCCTCTCCTTGGGGAAATGTACTCTGCGATAACATAGAGTTCGCCTTGCAACCTGTCATTAGAATGGCTGCTTAATCGTGAAATGCACTCAATGCAAACAGACTGGGCAAGAAGTTTTCTTCTGCCGACAGTTGCTTCATCATTGATGCCCTTGTTGGCTCCGCATTGCTCGGCAAGTCCATTGAAAGCATCACGCATCCGAAAGTAGCCGTTGCCAGTATTGATGTAGCTCACGGCAAGGTCAGCGACATTTGCCAACTTGCTTCTGTACTCCTCATGGGAAATATCGTCCTTCATCATCGCCATGTCTATTTACAAAGTTCACTCATGTGCTTGGTCGCTGCAGCCTTGGTCTCAGCCTCGGACATACTGCGGTTCTGGCGCATCCAGTTCAAAAGTTCGGACTTCTCAAAGTAGATAATCTTGCCGTTGGGACGGAAGAACGGAAGTTCATGCTTGTGTGTCATCTTGTAGAGACTGCTCTTTGATATACCCATGAATAAGGCTGCTTCCTCCAGTGTCAATACTTGCTTGGCATCACGGAGTAGGTTCTCCATTATCCCAATGCGGTGCTCATGTGACTCTACCTTCAAAAGAAGAGTCTCGGTGTCGATAGTTTTGTTCATTATCCTGTAATTTAATTGTTTGTAATTCGTTGTACTGCTCGTTTTGAAAGTGTAGTCCCCCAAGGCAGAGAGAAATCCCTGCCCGATAAATGGGGACTACAAAAGTGAAATTAACTGGTTGTTATCCTGAAAAGTTCTGTTTACTTGTTATCCTGTGTAAATGTAGTTTTGCGTGGATGAGTGTTGGTGGCTGCTGTCCGCTTTGTCCTCGGTATTTGCTTGTTCTCCTCACGTTGTTTGCGACCTCGAAAGGCTTTCTTCGTGTTGTCAACAGCCTTGACCTTTTCATTCGTCAGCACATCTGCATAGATGGCGGTGGATTTGAGCGACTTGTGTCCCATCAGTTTCTTGGTAGTCTCAATGTTGCCGGTAACCGCCTGCACCAAAATTCCGAATGTATGTCGGGCGCAGTGAAAAGAGATATTCTTCTCAATGCCTACCTTTTTGGCTATCCTTTTAAGGGCTGCATCCACATTAGCCTTGGCAGGAAGGTGAAACACAAAATCATCATCGCCTTTGGGTGGCATCCATGACAAGGCGGTATTGCCGATAGGTACGGCATTGAGAGCCTTGGTTTTCTTCTGGACGATTACAAGCGTGTTCGTTTCCTTGTTTCTCTTGATGTCACTCCACCGCAGAGCCTTGATGTCGCTGATACGAAGTCCTGTCAGACATGCGAAACCGAAAGCTCTCTGTGCTTCTGCAACTCCTGGACTTCTCTCATCTGAAGCCATGAACCTTTTCAGTTCATCGGGAGTGAGATACTGCTTATGTGATGACTTTGGCTTGGGAAAGATGTCTGACTTCTCCAACTGGTAGAAAGGGTTAGCCTTCAACTTACCGAACTTGACAGCCTTGTTGAACACCGCCACTATGCGCTGTTGAACATTGTGAAGGGAGCCTTCACACAAAGGCTTGGCTTCAACTCGTACATACTTCTGTGGCACATAGTCGTTCTTCAACCAAAGGAAGAAAGCCTTGAACCATTCCTTGTCGAACTTCCTCAGAGTGATGTGAGGTCTGCGCTTGTTGGCAAGGAACTCGCTCATTAGGTATTTCAGATACTTTGATTGGTCAACAATAGCCTTGGAGTAGTCTGTATTGTTGCTCATCCAGTCGATGTAAGTCTGGATCCAGTCCAAGACTTCGGGAGACTCGTCATTGGGGATTTCCTTCACAATCATCAAGTGACCTACCTCTGGGATGGTCTCTGGATGAAGAATACGCTCTGCCCTTATCTGGTGAGCACGTTGCAATGTTTCTTCGTTTCTTGCTTTGGTCTCTGCATCAACCTCTGGCAACAAATAGAGGGAAAGAAATTCAAACTTGCGCTTGCCACCATCGTAGATGTCAAGATACAAGCTTATGTTGTCGTTGGCAAGTGCCTTTTGTCTGATAGTTATTGTCATGTCTCTATATATTTTCGTTGTCAATGAGTTATGTGAACATACCGTCAATGAGGTTGATGGCTTCCTCCTTCTTCTTATCCACGATTTTAGCATAGATTTCCGTGGTCTGAATGTTGGAATGTCCCATCAGCTTGCTTGTGGTAAAAAGGTCTGCACCGAGCGTGAGCATCATCGTTCCGAACGTGTGCCGTGAGCAATGGAATGAGATATGCTTCTCAATGCCAGCCGCTTCCGCCCATTTGCGGAGAGCCCTGCCTATAACGGTCTGTGTGGTTGGTATATCAAAGAAAGGAATATCATTACCTCTTTGCTTTGGCAACCACCGCTTTGCCTCTTCCGAGAGAGGTATTATAACTGGCTTCTCCGTCTTTTGCATTTCCATATCTATGTATTCGCCCTTTCCGTCAGCGGTCTTGAAGATGTGCATCGGAGCAAGACGGTACATGTCACTTAATCGCAATCCGGTAAAACAGGCGAAGATGAAAGCCTCCTTGACCTCTGGACGGTAACTGTCCGTAGCCATGAGGGTGCGAAGTTCCTCAATGGTCAGATACTCTTTCATGCCGTCCTTGGGTTGGATGCGTTCACGTGCATCAAGTTCCTTCATAGGGTTGTTGCGGATAATGCCTTGTCGCACAGCGTTATTGAGAGCAGTGGAGAACATTCCGAGGTATCGGCTTGCCGTATTCTCGCTGATAGGTTTTGGCTCGCCATACTTGATATGGGAGTTTGGGAAGTTACGCAAGAACTTCACATATCCACGGCAGAACTCCGCATTGACCTCTTCAAGAGAAATGAAGCCTTTGTTAGTCTCGTCAAGATACTTCTCCACGGTGTGCAGCATTTCCACACGGCAATGGAGCGTTGACTTCTTGATGCCGACACCACCTTCACAATACTTCTTTATCCAAGTAGTGAGAAGCATCGAGCCTTGTTTTACTGTCTCCCAGTCCTGTATGCCATGACCTTGCAGGGCTTTGATACGCTCTGCCTTGATGCGTTCTGCAACCGCCATAGTCTGCTTGTTCTGTTCCTTGCAGACAGGGTTGATTTCGGGGACGAGGTAGAGTTTGAGGTATTCATACTTCCTCACTCCCTTATAGTAGATGTCAAGATAGATACTCTTGTTGCCATCTGCGAGCGACTTCAACCGAATTTTAATCGGTTCTTTCAGCTTTACTTGTTTCTTTGGTCTTGCCATGATGTATGAAATGTTATTTTGTTTTTGTATTCTGCTACATTGGAGGGTCTTTCTCCCTCTTGTTGAAAGTTCATGTCAGATATGGTTTCCTATGCTGACATTTGCTTTTCTTTCTCTTCCCTTACTTCGGAAAACTGATGTAAAGATAAGAAAACAAACCGAGAAACGAGAAACAAAACGGAAACAAGAAACAGTCTTTTATGTCTTTTTAAGAGTGAGTTTAGCAAACATCGGAAAATTCAAATTATCGCTTAAAGCATTGATACTTAGCGCATTTACTTTCATTTGCTTTCTTGTCTTTTCAAACGCATTTCGGAGGACTAAGATATTTTTCACGTCCTGCTCCTCGTTGTTCATAGCGATATAAACGCTGATGGCACCCACTACGGCTACAACACCTGCAATGGCATAACAGAGCTTGACCACAATAGGCACGTATTTGGCTATTTCCTCCGTCACTTTCGTCAGGGCTGTGGTTCCTGCAGTGTAGTCACCTGCCGAGTTTTGCGCCATGGCAATGCCACCACCCACAAGGAGCATCAATGCCAATGTCTTCAAGCGTCCTGAAGAGAGAACGCTCTTGGCGGTCTTCTTCAAATAGTTGGTCGTTTTCTTAAACATTCTTTCTTGTTTTACTTGTTAATGATTTCGTTTCACAGTTCATTCTCACCTTTATCCCCAGTATTTTTCTACGCTTTTGGCGTCTTTCCATTCTGGCATACGGCTCGATGGTACTGCTTTCTCTTTGCTATATACTCTTCTGCAGTTGAGTCTTAAATCTGGTAGCCAAAGAATGCAGGGAACAGGATTGATGCTCCAATCATAAACAGACAGGCACCTATCAGAGTCACTATCGATTTGGTCACACCTTCTTCTCCAGTATTCATCTTGATGTATATCTGCAATGCCGATATTACCACCATCACAGCAGCGACAGCGTATGTCAGATACAGCACATACAGCATCATCGTCACCACATAGTCGTGCATTCCTGCTAGTGCGTCTGCTCCCCAGCTATAGTCCACATTGCCACATTTGGCTGATGCGGACAGGGGGAGCAGCGCAAAGACAATGATTGCAACTACATTCTTTATGATATGGCTAAATTTCATCCTTGATTGGTATTGTTTTGATGTTTGGTTGTCCTGGCTTTGTCTCACCTTGTCTCAGCAGACTCTCCGTGAACTCGTCTTGCCAGAGTCCGTTTATCCATATAGAAGAGGTGCTTTCCATCTGGTCACTCACTCGCTCCTGCAACGACTCGGCAGCAGTCTTCTTCTGTTGGTTGATATCGTCATTATCGGAAGACGTACCTCCAGTTTCTATGCAAGAATCATTGCTCCCTGCATGACTGGAACCATCTGCTTCATTTCCATCCGAATTATAGCCGCTTTCAGCAGCTCCACTTCCAACTGCACCACTTCCTGCTATTCCGTTTCCATAACCATCATCACCTGACTGTTCATTCTGATACCTGGTATCATACTGTTTGTTGGCAATGCAGAAACCGCCATTGATTTCGTTGACTGCTATAGCAGCATCCTCTTCCGTTATGCTGCTCACATCAAACACTTCCTCGTTGCTCTTGTTTTCTTCCTTCTTGCCATACAGGTCTCTCGTTATCATCACCGCATAGTAGATAACGTATGCAATGGTAAGGCTGATGGCGAATATCACAAATGGACTCATATTATACTTTGTTTTATGATTGATTTATACTCTGTGTCGTGGCAATCGTGCCAGTTGCGAGTGCAAAGTAAAGCCTAAAATCCGATATAAAAGAATTTTTCAAAGTATGACCCTCTAAGTTTAAGATATATTCAAAATATAACCATATATCATACTCTAAATCATACTTTAAACAACTTTTTCTTTTAGTTTTCACATATTTCTTCCTTATACTTAGACGGATGTTTTTAAGTATAGAATACCTTATCTGTTTAAATCTTGTAATATGTTCTTATTTTATACGAAATATAACATAAAACAGAGATATTCGTACGCATATTTTGATTTTATGTACGTTTTGTGTTAAAAATGAGTTAATCTTTCAATATATTTGCCGCGTTGGATTTTATTTTATTACTTTTGTATTCAAAAAATAATAATAACATGTATAACAAGCCATATGTCATCAGATATATTAAGAATTATAGAAGGAGGATTGAATAACGATAGGAGAAAAATCATAAGTTACTCCAATCGTTTAGCTACTCGTCTTGAAGCCGAGGGCAACATTCAATTGGCTCGTTGCATCAAAGAGCAAATCCAAAACTCTAACATAAGAAGTTCTGCAACTGCTGATGCCATGCGTATGTTGCCTTTGGATTCGGACAGCAAATTGCAAATAGTAGAAGTAATTCCCGAAGACTCAACACGTACCAATATTGTCCTTTCTGATAATGTCGGAAGGCAAGTTGGTGAATTCATTGAGTTGGTGAGGCACAGTGACGAACTGGAACAGGCAGGGGTTAATATGCCTAAGTCCATGCTTCTTTACGGAGCACCTGGTTGTGGCAAGACCTCTATAGCTCACTATGTCAGTGAAAACACCAATTTACCATTGGTGGTAGCAAGATTGGATGGAATTGTTTCATCACTTCTTGGTAGTACAGCAAAGAACTTAAGAAAAATATTCAGCTATGCTAGTAGCATGCCATGCATCTTGTTTCTTGACGAATTTGATGCAATAGCCAAGGCACGTGACGACAATCACGAGCTGGGAGAACTGAAGCGTGTCATCAACAGCTTGCTTCAAAACATTGACTCCATGCCAACTTCTTGCGTTCTGATTGCAGCAACAAACCATCCCGAATTGTTAGACAAGGCCGTTTGGAGACGCTTCACAACAAAAATTGAAGTCGGAATGCCTGATGACGAAGCAAGAAAAAAAATAATTCTTGACCTAACGTCTGGATTCAGCTGTACTTTTGTTGAGGATGTACAAAAGATGAAAACGGTTTGTGACTTAACAAAAAAAATGTCTCCCTCTGACATCTCTACGATATTTAACAAACTAAAAGTGAAGGGCGTTATCAATGGAAGCAAAGCTATTGAATATGAGGACTTACTTGTTACTATCTTTGAGTTCGAAGGAAAAGACGAAGCACAAGACAAACTCATCATGTTCCTTAATACAAACGGAGTTAGTCAAGCCAAGATTGCACAAAAGCTAAACGTTAGCGCAAGATTGGTCAGAAATATATTATCTAAAAAATAGTGAATTATGGCAAAAGAATATCCTATACAGAATGTATCTTTTAGGGGCGAAACAGATAATTTCTTGACGGAAGCTGGTGGTGGCAGTGAATTACCAAAGTGGGTTAACGATACTGCTATTTCCGTTAATGCAGAAAGGGTTTATGGTCAATTGGAGTTGTTCTCAGAATTATTTTCTGATGCAAATAGAACGATGCCTGTGCTTACAGAGATTACACTGAACCAAAAAGCAACAGCGAAATCTCATCGTCCTGCAGTGCGAAAAATGATGGATGTAAACTCTAAACGAAATGTCCTAGGAGTCACATCGGTAGGTAAAATCTTGGTAAAGATTGATACCGCCAATGATTTGAAGAAAATGGAGCGAGGTTTTAAGGTGGTAAATACAGCCAATCTGCCGAAAGACAAAAAGATTGGTTTGTCTGCAATAGAAAACATTTCTCGATACAAGGCTGTTGTTGATGATAGCATTCAAGAAGATGACCGTCTCAAACTACAGTTGGTTGATTATCTGAATAGTGAGTACAATCATCGTTCTCGTATTGCTTTGAGTATAAAATGCAAGGAATTTGGAGTCGAATTAGAAGAGTTGAATTATGCTAGTAGCTTACGCTTGTTTTCCTTGGAACATGTGTCAGAGGAAGCACTTCAGGCTATTGCATCCATGGATTGTGTCTTGGCGGTTAGAAAAATGCCTACAATAGAATTTGAAGCTGCCCCAGACGAAGACAACTCCAGCATCGAAGTGATGACACCATTGGAAGGCGTAACATATCCTGTGGTAGGCTTATTGGATTCTGGTGTTGGCGATAATGATTACCTGCGTCCTTGGATGATTGATGATGAAGATAATATCGCTGATTTGGAAGATGAAGACATAAACAGAAGTCATGGAACTGCTGTTGCAAGTGTCATCAACTATGGTGATTTTCTTGAAAATAAAGATTTGACGAAATGTGGACCTTGTAAAATAAAGAGTTGTATTGTCAATACAGACAGAACCCAAATATACGAAAACGAGTTGGTAGCCAATATTCAAAATGCTATCGCTAAACATCCAGAAATAAAAATCTGGAATCTCTCGCAAGGTACAACAAAAACGATAGATAATGACAGGTATTCCGACTTGGGCATCGCATTGGATAGCTTGCAGAAAGACAACAGAATCTTGATTTGCAAATCTGCAGGTAATGTTGATCCAAGAGCAGAAAATCAAAGAATTACTGATGGCGCCGATTCTTTGCTTAGTCTCGTTGTAGGGTCTATAGCTCATAAGAAAACTACCAATAATGATGCTAAAGAAAATGACAGAAGTCCTTTTTCTCGCATTGGTCCTGGTGTTGAAAATGCAGTAAAGCCAGATTTGGTGCACTATGGCGGCAATATGGATACACATCTGTCCCTGTTTTCAGAATGGGGAAGACAGTTTTGCCGCTGGAGTGGAACTAGTTTTTCTACTCCACGAATTACAGCTTTGGCTGCTAATCTTAATCAGATGATTGGAGGTGAATGCAATCCCTTGCTTTTGAAAGCATTGCTTGTTCACAACTCTGATTACCCTGTAGGTTTATCGAAAACGCCAGAAGAACTTCGCAGGGAAATGGGGTTCGGTTTGCCATCTGTTATTACAGATATGCTTAACAACGATGCTGATGAGTGCACTATGGTTTTTCATCAGACTTTACAGAAAGGAACAAATATTGTTTCTTTGGATTTTCCATACCCACAAAGTTTGGTTGAAAACGGTTATTTTATCGGTGAAATTACATTGTCAATGGCAGTGAATCCTGTAATTAATGCGGGGCAAGGTTGTGAGTATTGCCAAAGTCAAGTGGATGTTCTTTTGGAAACTTATGACCACGTAGAACATGTTCAATTGGGCGAAGGTATGATGCGCAATGAGTCAAGAACATCAAAAGATGCCGTTAATGTTCTCAATGCATCGATTTATAGCTCAAAAGCTTTCAAAAAGGAGTTCGCAGAAGAGCGTATGCTGATTGAACAGGGCGATAAATATCAACCTATCAAGAAGTATTATGTTGATCTTTCCAAGATGACTGACACTAACAGGAGAAAGGCATTGGGAGAAAACAGAAAATGGGCACTGAAACTCACTGGACTCTACCGTGATGCAGCAGTACAGGCTTTGGAGAGAGACGGAGAAGTACTTTCGCAAGATGTTGTTGTCGTTGTAACAATAAAAGACCCTAGACATCGTGGCACGATATATACCGAATGTCTCGATTTACTAGAACAAAGAGGATATGTACACAACGATATCAATATTCATAATGATATTCGAGTTGATAATTAATGATCGTACTTTATTATGGCTACATATGATTTTTCAAACGCCATTCCCTATGTGCCCACTCATGTTGGAGAACTGATAAACGACGAACTTGTTGCGTCGGGACTGTCTGTAGAGCAATTGTCAGAAAAAGCTAATATCGAATTGATAGCTTTAAATGAAACAATTTCTGGGAAAAGACAACTATCCACAGAAATGGCTTTACAGATAGAATCAGTTATGGGGATTCCTGCTTCATTGCTTCTGAACATCCAAATTCAATACAACAGTTTTCTGCGGAGAAAATGAATATTCTCCGTAGAAAACTATCGTTTTTCAAACTTTCCCATATCATCTTACCAAAGCAGATACGCTATATAATACACCAGCAGCATCCCAAGCAGGAATACTGCCACACTACATCCTATTTTTAATCGTTCCAATACCTCGTCTTGCCCCAGTCCCTTGCTATGTTTGATGATGACAACGATTGATACTATATCTATCAACAATACAGCATATATCATGGCTGGCAGATAGTGAATATGATCCACCATCCACCAGTGTATATCCGCTATATCGTCATATTCCACTTTTGCTTCCCTCATGCTTTCTTTCTCCCTATTAGACAGTCGTCTACATCCATATAATCTTTGCTTATGAAAAGGGCATAAAAAAAGCCCTCCGAAACGGAGAGCTTGGCAAATTCTTGGTGAACTGTTATTTTTCCATGTATTGTTTCAATTCATGCGTGATGTATGTCCAGACTTCTTGGAAAGTCAATGGTCCCTTGAATTTGATCTTCTTCAAGTAACTGTTCCACATGATGTTTCGTTTGGCATCTGTCGCAAAAGAATCCTCAAAAAGGCTGTAGTTAGTAGAGATGGCAGTACCTCTATTCTCAAAGGTAGCAGTAATGGCTTCTTGCAATGTGTTCAAGTCGATTTTTCCTGCTTTGAGTATTCTGTACACATCAAAGAAGTCTTTCATGCGGCTGTTCTCTGTCGCATGGTCTATCATTGCCTGATATTTTTCTGCCACTACGGTCTCTAAAGAGTAAGCCAAGATGTCAACTTCTGGCAATGTATCTAGCAACACAGGATAAGAAAGGTCTACAGGTGCAGGAGTTATGATGTCACCAAAGCCTACATCCATGGAAATAACTTGGCTTGCCGTATCAAGTCCAACCTTGACATGTACTCGCACACCATTATATTCTTTTTTGAGCGTGATTTCTTCTACACTAATGCTGTCCTTGTCAAAGACAACTCCGTCTTCAAGACATTCAATGTCGCACAACTTCTTGAATGTCTCCTTGATGTTGTCCAACTCACGGCTAATCTGCTGACCAAGGAAGTCTATGTCCAATGTGGGTCTTGCTTTCAAATGCTCATGGGCATACAGCAAGGCACCACCTTTTAATATGAAGCGTTCTTTATATGGACTTACCGATAGGCGGTACAACAGACGCTCTTGAAAGTATCGTGTCAATATCGATTGGTAGAAAACGTTCTCTTCTTTCGATATATTAAGCAGTTTCGCTCTTACAGAACGAGCATAATTTTTTGTCGTCATATTTATTATTTTATAGTTCCATTTGTAGATATGTTCCCAATGTTTTGGCAACTCTCAGTTGTGAGGCATATTTCATCAGTTTGCTGATATTACGGTCTCTGCGTTTCAGATATTCCTTTATTATCTCTGTACAGACATCTATGCCGATTTTGTTTCTATACTTTACTGCATCACAGACACACTTCTCCACATCGTATATCCTCACCTTGAAACCCTCAATCTCTGTATTCGTAATTCCAAGATTAAAGGCGGTATCACTCCAATGGTATAGTGTGATTGGGGGATAATCTGGAAGTGTGATTTTCCTCCCTCTTTTGATGGCAAGACAATAATCTTGTGGTACCTGTGTTGTCAGTTGATAATGCGACCAAGCGGAATACAGACACAACACACCACCAGGAACAACCTTTTCTACATCAAGCATTTGGCTTGCCAAATGGTCATCGGTTGCATACACACCTCTTTTTATTCTGGTGAGTTCGCCATTCTTGGCGGCTTGCAATACTTTATAGTATGCAGCTCTTCCTGCCATATCTTTTGCAGAGATATAGCCTTCAGATTTTGAATATGTCATACACTTTTCCATGATTTGCATCTTTAATTCTGTACAAAGTTACTACATATTTTCAAAACTGTAGTATGTTTGTACGGAAATCTACGCAAAAAAACACGCAAACAATAGTTTTCTATGGAGAATATTTGTTTTTTCCGTAGAAAATTATCGTTTTTCAAACTTTCCCATATCTCCTTTACCAAAACAGATATGCTATATAATACACCAGCAGCATCCCAAGCAGGAATACAGCCACACTACATCCTATTTTTAATCGTTCCAATACCTCGTCTTGCCCCAGTCCCTTGCTATGTTTGATGATGACAACGATTGATACTATATCTATCAACAATACAGCATATATCATGGCTGGCAGATAGTGAATATGATCCACCATCCACCAGTGCATATCCGCTATATCGTCATATTTCACTTTTGCTTCCCTCATGCTTTCTTTCTACCAATTAGACAATCGTTTACATCCTTGTATTCTTTGTAACGGAAGCTCATGTCTATCGCCTTGGTGGGATAAGCATTCCTGACAATTCCATAGCCATCCATTCCTGCCTTGTCATTGTCCAGAAAGCAATATATATGCTCATACACGCCCAGTCTTTGCAGACAACGTTGCATGTTTGCTACTGAATTCAATACGATATAATCACATGGCTCATCCACAACAGCTCTTCCGTCTCCTTGCTTTTCCAAGGTTTTGAAGGAGAGGAAATCCATAAATCCCTCAAATATACATACTGCTTCCTGTACTCCAATGGCTTCTGCATGCACTATGGATATGTCCTTGTGTCCCATACATCCTTTGTAGTATGGATTCCTTATTTCCATACCTTTCTGTATATTCTCAAAGGCTATACCGAAATAGCGTTTCTTGCCGTGTGTGTACCATACTTCTTTGCAATATTTCATGCCTACCTCTGCGTCGATATGACGTGAACGCAAATACGACATCAGGGGATTGTATTGCAGGGGTTGTAGATGCACGTTCTCCATCTTCACCGCCGTCTGTACCGAAGCCGCCTTGATTGTTTTGCATGAATGTTCCACATGACTTATGTTCAATTTGTCCAACCGGCTCAACACCTCACTCACATCATGGGTCTCAAACAGCCGCTTGCTCAGGTTGATGATGTCACCGCCTTGCCCCAATCCAAAGTCATACCACTCATTTCTTTTCTTGCTTACACAGAATGAGGGCTCTTTCTCGGTTCTGATAGGAGAGAGATAGTTGTATCGGTCTCCTCTTATGCTCACTGGGGCATGTTCCAATGTCCTCAGCAGGTCAATGATGCTGATAGTCTTTGCTGTATCTATGTTCATGTATTTTATGTTTACTCTATCCTCATTCCGTCATCTGTTCATCTGTCCACACTATATATAGGTGTGGAGTGAATGGATTGATGATTGTTGAATCATGTATCTCCATCTATCAGTGGCAGACTGGGATAATTCTTGGGCAGACAGTATTCATTGCTTGCCGATTTCACTACTTTCTTGTTTGTTAACAGATAGGTCAACAGCTTGGATAGTGTGGTTCGGCCTCTTGCAAACCCTATCTCACCATATCCCTTGCTCAATGCCGTCAGCACATGTTCATATCCCGAAACCACCTTGTCATGGAAAGCTATAGCCAAAGCTTTTTCGTGTTGCTCTTCCGTGATGTCCCCGATGGTCATCTTGGCTGCCTTTCCGTCTTTCTTTCCAAACTCGTAGTCGTAGATGTCAACAGGCATCCCTTCTTCGTCTATCTTGAAGGCGAATGGCTCAAACTCCCGGTCTCGCAGACTCAATGGTTTCACTTCGCTTGCATTGGCTAGGGTCTGACTCTTGGCGATAACCAACACCGTTTCTGCCTTGTTGTTCAACTCGGTTCCGATGTGTCCTCTCACATTGTCATCGCTTTTGTTCAGATGAAGCACACAATGTATGTGCAGATTGTAGATGCTCGACCATTGCATCAACTTGTTGATGATGCTCACCGATTCCGACGGATCATTGATGTCCAGCATCAAGTCTCTGATGCCATCGATGACAACCAGACCGCATCCTGTTTCTTTTTGCAAGGCGTGTTCTATCAGCTGCAGTCGCATGGTGGGATGATACTCTCTCAGACCATAGAATACCAGGTTGGCAGCATTCACATCTTGTTGCATCCCTGCCAAACGTAATATGCGTTGCATCACCACATGGCAGTGGTATCTGCTCTGCTCGGTGTCTATATACAGTATCTTACGCTTTCCTTCTGGCAGACAGGCTCTGTACTTCAGTACCTGCTTGTTTCCCAACGAGGCAGCAACGATAGCCGACACATTAAAGGTCTTCCTGCTCTTTGCCTTTCCTGTTGACGCACTGAAATTGCCAAGTGTGGCGATGGTCGAATTGTCCACCCACATAATCTGGGGCGGCACCTGATAGGTGTCGTCTGCCAGTATTCGTGAGGCTTTCAGCAACTCGTCCAGCACATTTCCGTTGTCTGTCTGACAATTGCTTTGTTCCATGGGTGTCATGGCATATCGCTGTTTATGTTCATACCACCCACACTCAGCGCTTCCATTTCATTGCAATGAATCTCGTCTGAAACATTTGCGTTCATGTTCTCTTGCTGCATTCCTCTTCTTCGGGCAGGACGGCTATTCACCCAATCTATGATTTCTTGTCTATTGAAAAAGATGGTTTTCCCACTTGGCTTATAGTGGGGGATAGATAGTGTTCTGGTCAACTTGTACAACTGACTTTCTGATATACCCAGAAATTCCTTGGCTTCTTTCACGGTCAGTATCTCCTTGGCTGCAAACAGATGTTCTTCCACTTGTGTCAAACGTTCATGCAACTCTTCGATGTCTCCCAATGCTCTGAGGACATCTTCTATTTGTCCAACTCGCTCTGTCAACCGTATTACGACTGGTACCAGGTTGGCTTCCGTCAGCTCTTCCTGACGAATGGCTCCTGCTTGTGTTTGTATTCCCATAATTGGATCCATACTCAAATATTTTTTTGTTTGATAGTTATACTACTTTATCTGTTCAGTACACATTCCGTGCAGTTTGATCAGTTTTGAAGTTTTCTCCTATACAAATCCTGTGATATGGCTTCCTGCTACAAAACTGGGTGCAAATATACTTTTTCTTATACGAAAAAAGATTAATAGGGGGTTGACAGTTCAGCAGTGTCAATCCTCCTATCAATCTTTCTTGTTGTTATATTCTGTCTTTTTCGTCAGATTTTGCCCATTCCGCTATTTCTTTCACCTTGCTCTTGATGTTGGCGAAGATGCTCCTGTCCGACAGTCTTGCCTTACATGCAGCTGAGGACAAGTCCGAGGCTTTCATGTTCTTCCCTGTGGATGACAGCAATAGTCTGTGGGTGCTCACCACATCCTGCCATTGCTTGCTGATGAGTCCGTTCTCACATAGCTTGTCGAAGAAAAATGCCAGTTCTCTGTTGTTCCTTGCCACCAAAGGACTTTCCAGACGGCAGCAGAAGAATCCTTTGATCTCTGCCTCTGTCACTTTTATCTTGAACAGTCTGAATTGGTTCATCGCTTCCACGATAGTTTCCAACAGCCCTTCTCTGCGTAACAACTGCAGCGAATACGTTCCTGCGTCTCTTCCTGTGTCAGAACCGTATTGGCTTTTCATTTGTTTCTTTTTCTCACAAACGCCATATTCTTTCTGATTCACTATAAAGGCAGACACCCATCTTGTCGTTTTGTAAGGAGCAGCCGACGATGTGTCAGGAGCCGACGTGGTGTTCAGCTCTCGTATGAGTGCTTCCACATCTTCTTCGTCCATACTTTCCTGGCAGAAATACTTCTGCACCAAGTCGGGTCTTGTCTCCAACAGGTCTTCGATAATTCCCATGTCCTTACGGTACTGGTTCATCACTCTTACATCCCAACTGCCGCAATAGCGATGCCCATTCAGAAAGTCTTTCACATAACGTGAATACACTTTCTTTCCTTCTGCAACCTCCTTGATATAAGTCGATTGCGCTCCTTTCATCAATGTCACAATGCTCTCAGTTTTTCCATTTTCCATATACGCCATCAGTGGACAGTATTTACAGGAAGACAAAAAAAGAGAACGAGCTTTCTTTCATTCTCATTGTTTCTCTTACTTTTTATAATATATCCTATATCACTTTTTTACTATTATACTCTAGTACTATGTTACTACATTACTATGTATACAAAGAGAATGCCATGCTATGTCAAGCACGACAGTAACCTTGTGGTTAAACTGATTGCGACCTCGATGCTTCCTGCAACAACTGCAAGCTGCACCGCCATATACCTTATTGCAGTTTCTCATATTCGCCTCGTTTTATCTTTCTTATTACCTTCATGGTCTGCAGGTCTGTCAGCGTGTACATCACCGACCGCTCCGACAGTCCCATCTCTTCACCTATCTTTAGTGCATCAGCTGTAGTGAACTCATGCTCCAGTCCGTCCAGCAATATCTTCTTTTGCGGTTGAATGCTGTCTATGGTCATATATTTCTGCAGTCTTGCATAGCATTCCTCGAAATACTCACCAAGCTCTATGGCAGCCTTGACAGAATCAATGTCCACGTTGTCATTGTCTGCTTCTCCACAAACCCAACGCATCATCTGTATCACAAGTGCCAACCTTGCCGTATTCAGATGGGTCTTCATGATTCTGCCGTCTATCAGTGCATCATCCTTGATGCTGTTGATATAATCAACTGTCCGATTTCTCCAGTCAAAGAAGTGTTGCTGCGCTTCCGCCGTGAAATTGATGATGGTGGGTATCACCATTCCGGTCTCGTCATCATATTGGCAAGGCAATGCCAGTATCTTCTCCACCACATCTGCCCACAGGTCAAAGCATTCACGACCATCGTAATTGCTTTCTGTTCCATGCAGTTGCCAGGGACTGATGGTATGCCTCTTGGGATAGGCAAACAGAATGCGGTCTATCAGACCATTGTCGCCATATCCCTTATCCACCAACTCATGTACTCGCTTGGTCTGGGTGGTTCCAATGATATTGATGCAGGGCTGCTCTATATGGATGGGGATGTCCAGACTGCATCGGGTGATGTCCAACGGTTTTCCGCTATGTGCCGTCAGCAACTGTTCTATCAGCTGCCCTTTGCTGTATTGATTCACGGTGTTGAACATACCCATAATCTCATCCACAAATGCCACAATGCCCCTTTGGTTCACATTGTGCGCTTGCATCAATGCCTCAGGAGTGAAGTCCGAAATCACAGTTCTTTGCAGTATCGGTATCTCCGGAATCTCCGATTGCGAATAGGTGAACTTTCTGCTTTTTCTCTTTTCCATAAACAAGGAATAGGCTTCGTCATCTTCCTTGTATTTTTTCAATAGCTTATAGTCATGCGCTCTAATGGGCTTGAAGGCAAAGTCCAGTGGTGGTGTCTTGCCTACGCCTGGTCGTCCCACAAGGATGACGTACAGGATGGGACTGCTCGTCCAGCATCCCTTGATCCTTATCTGGCAGGTGTTCCCAATGGCGGTAGCCACAGCCGACAGCATTGATACCAATAGGTAATCCTGGTTGTAGTTCTCATATTCTACCAGCACCTTCGCCATCTCTTGTATCTTCTTTGGAAATGCTCCCAATGGAATGGTAGTTCCAGAATTATCATCACCTATAGTCCTGTCTTTGTCTTCCTTCCCCATATCGGTATCTACATTCCATGTCCCTATGGCTGCATCCCTTCCCATAACTTCGTCCTTTCCTATGTCAGCATCCGGTCTCTTTGACGTTTGGATGCCATAGTTGTTTATTTTTCTTTTATTCATTTACTACAAATGTTAGAACAATGGTTTACGTTTCTTCTCAATGAAAGCCTGGGCTTCATCTTCTAGTTCCTTGATGTATGGATTATATCCCTCATGCAACCATTTGTCCACTTCCGATTTTTTAAATCGTAGTGATTTTCCCTTCTTATGAAAAGGGATGATGGCATTACTGGTCCATCCATACACGGTCTGACGGGCAGGATGCTCCGGCAGATACTCTCTCAATTCATCCACCGTGAACCATCGGTCAATCGGTTCCTCTACGGTCGGAATGATTTTGTCCATCTTGGCACACAACTCTTCCAATTTAGTCATCATCATTTTGGTGACTTTTGGCAGGTCTTCAAATCTGATTTCTTCTGTCATCTTATCACATTTTTATGGTTATTACTATATTCTTTGTCACACGACTTTCTGGGTGCAAAATAACCATAAAAATCAATACTGATTGGCTTATGATTCCAATCAGTATCAGTTCCCATAATCGAAACATAATCCCATAACATCCCTATCCCTCTTTTTACTGATACTTCTTCATATCCCCCAAAACAAAAGTTTTTATCGCTCTCTCCACATGATGGCTATCATCATAAGCCTCCCATAAGGCAATCATAATAAACGTACAGCCGTCAACCTCTTAGACTTTCTTATCCGATTCATCGTTGCTTGTCAAAACTTTGTTTTTCCGCTTTAGTCGGTTCAAGCAGTCCTTCACGATAGAAACCACCTCTTCCATGTATCTATACGAAACGAGCCACTTATGATATATTCACAAGCGGCTCGCAGGATAGTGTGGATGTCCCGAAAATTATCTTCTCGTTACTTCCTGAGAAAGTATCAGTCAAACTCCTTTTCATCCAGATCTATCTGGATAGCATTAGCAGCCTTTTCCTTTTTCTCATCAATCACTTTCGCATATATTTGTGTTGTCTTCACGTTGGTATGTCCCAACATCTTGCTTACGGTATAGATGTCTGTACCATGTGCCAACTGGAGCGTAGCGTAGGTATGCCTGAAGCAATGGAAAGTTATTTTGCGTGTGATGCCTGCAGCCACTATCCATCGTTTCAGTGGCTTCGATATCCAGGAAGGGGCTGGCAACCCTGCAAACACTAACAGGTTTGAGTCTTTTCGCTCACCGCACAATTTGTATGCCTGTTCCGACATCGGCATGTATTCCACACCCTTTGTCTTCTTTTGGGTGAAGTTCAGTCTGTATGTGTCATTTATCTTCTGCACTTCCGACCATTTTAGTTTTTGGATGTCGCAATGTCTCAATCCTGTCAACGCCGAGAACAATGCAGCTCTCTTGATAATAGGATTGTCACATGGTGTTGCGGCCAGTATGTTCAGTTCTTCCGTCGTCAGGAACTCTCGTCTGCTTTCCAACTCTTGTATGTTCTTACTCTTGGCGGCCATATCGATGGTCAGGTAACCATCGATGAAAGCCTGATGCAGCGCAGCCTTAAAGATGGAGAAATAGGTGGCTGCAGTATTCTGTGATATGGTTCCACTCTTGCTGCCACCTTGTGGAGCAGTCATTACCCATTGCTTGAAGTCCTCTATCAATTTCAGATTTATTTCCGAAAATAGGATCGAGTCACCATTTGCAAACAGTTTCAACAACTCATATAAGCGATTCCAGTTGACGATGATGGATTTCGAACCATTGCCATGTCTTTTCTCTGCAACATACTTCGTATATTCGATAAAGTTGCATTTCGAACGTTCGTTCTGTTCTGCCTGGGCAGTTTCCGTTTCCGTATATAGGGCAGCGTTGTCATATTCACGCTGTCTCGCCTCACGTATCTTGTCTGCATAAAGACAAGCACGTTGATCTACAGCAGCCTTACATTGAATCACACCGTTCACGTCACGCTTCGGCATATAAGCCTCCTTGCCTTTGGCACCTCCTCGTGTTGTTTTACTTTTGTCCCATAGAGGAGTAGTAATCACACGGTTGATGTTCTCACGAATACGTTTAGGCTTGTCGCTAAACTTTTCATAGACGGGATATGACTCCACGACGAGATACCATTCGCCTGCACGGTTTGATTTTCTCAGTTTCACCGAGACCTTTGTATTATGGAATGTTCTTTTCATACTCGTTCATTTATAGTAATTGATGATTTCATTATTCAGTAAACATTAATCAGAACTTCTATATGTTCTCAAAAACGATGATCTGCCACATATATCTATTTGTACAGATTGTCTATTTCATACTTTGGAACATACACATAGTTTCCAATCTGTCGGGTTGGAATACCATATTTTCTGATATGCAGATATACCGTACTTTCATCCATATTGTATTTCTTACTTATCTCACCAATGGTGTAGCAGTTCTCTGGTTCCAGGTTGTAGAGCTTTGGCAAAACCCTGGCTGGCTTCTTGTCAAAGTTCCTTTTGGGGAAATATTTCTCCAGTTCTTTTCTGCTCACTCTAATGAGTCGCACACCCAAATTAATAGACGGTATTCTTCCGTCATGGATATATTGGTAGAGCGAAGTCCTGCTCACCGAGTACATCGCCACAGCCTCAGGAACCGTAATATAGTCCCTGTCATCATCAATCTGTTCAGTCAACTCCTGAAGCTTTTTCAGCTTCTTCGCTTCACGTTTGCGTCGTGTGTATGCCACCTGTCCGCACTTCTCCGAGCAGTATCGTGACTCCAGAGTTTTGGCGAAAAATGGATTTCCGCACACCTCGCATCTGCGTTCTATTTGAAATTTTGCCTTACCCATATTTTGCTTGTTTTTTACCCATTTACTTACAGTTTTTAATCGCATAGACGCTTAAGTATCAATAAGTCCAACCTTATAGACGTTTAAGTCCTGTGCCAAATATGTGGCAAAAATACGGCATTTTTCTGAGATAACCAAATAAGTTTAGAATTGTTAAGAAATAGAAAAAAGCCGTGCAACTCATTGAGCTACACGGCTTTCCCGATAATATTAATTTTATACTTGTGTCTTTTTTATTGACTTTACTTAACCTCCTCGAAGTCAGCGTCTTGTACATCCTGAGCGCCATCATTGCCGCCCTGTGCCTGCTGACCACCCTGTGCACCCTGAGGACCTGCCTGCTGGCCGCCCTGATACATCTGCTGTGAAGCAGCCTGCATGACGGTGTTCAAGTTGTTCATAGCTGAATCGATAGCTGCAACATCACCAGCCTTGTGAGCATCCTTCAACTGCTGCAAAGCCTGCTCGATACCTGGCTTCTTGTCTGCAGGAATCTTATCACCGTTATCCTTCAGGAAGTTCTCGGTGGTGAAGATCATGCTGTCAGCCTGGTTCATCTTGTCAATCTTCTCGCGCTCAGCCTTATCAGCAGCAGCGTTCTGCTCTGCCTCAGCCTTCATGCGGTTAATCTCGTCCTCGCTCAAGCCAGATGAAGCCTCGATGCGGATGCTCTGCTCCTTACCGGTAGCCTTATCCTTAGCTGATACGTTCAAGATACCGTTGGCATCGATATCGAAGGTAACCTCAATCTGAGGAACACCACGGCGAGCTGGAGCAATACCTGTCAGGTTGAACTGACCGATACTCTTGTTCTGAGCAGCCATTGGACGCTCACCCTGCAATACGTGGATGGTAACCTCTGTCTGGTTATCAGCTGCTGTAGAGAATACCTCGCTCTTCTTGCAAGGGATAGTTGTATTGGCATCGATGAGCTTAGTCATCACACCACCCATAGTCTCGATACCGAGAGTCAATGGAGTAACGTCGAGCAATACGATGTCACCAACACCCTCTTCCTTGTTCAGGATGGCACCCTGGATAGCTGCACCTACTGCAACAACCTCATCTGGGTTAACACCCTTAGAAGGCTCCTTGCCGAAGTAGTTCTTAACGAGTGTCTGAACGGCTGGGATACGGCTTGAACCACCAACCAGGATAACCTCGTCGATATCTGATGTAGAGAGTTTAGCATCACGAACGGCATTCTGGCAAGGTACCAAGCAAGCCTGAATCAGGTTGTGAGCCAACTGCTCGAACTGTGCACGGGTCAAAGTCTTAACCAAGTGCTTTGGCATACCGTCAACAGCTGTGATGTATGGCAAGTTGATTTCGGTAGATGTAGAGCTTGACAACTCAATCTTAGCCTTCTCAGCTGCCTCCTTCAAACGCTGCATAGCCATAGGATCCTTGCGGAGATCTACACCTTCCTCTGCCTTGAAACCATCAGCCAACCAGTTGATGATTACCTGGTCGAAGTCATCACCACCCAGGTGAGTATCACCATTGGTAGAAAGTACCTCGAATACGCCACCACCGAACTCCAGGATAGAGATATCGAATGTACCACCACCCAAGTCGAATACGGCAATCTTCATATCCTTGTTAGCCTTGTCAACACCGTAAGCCAAAGCTGCGGCTGTAGGCTCATTTACGATGCGCTGAACGTTCAAACCTGCAATCTGACCTGCCTCCTTGGTTGCCTGACGCTGAGAGTCAGAGAAGTAAGCAGGAACTGTGATGACAGCATCTGTAACCTCCTGTCCGAGATAATCCTCTGCAGTCTTCTTCATCTTCTGGAGAACCATTGCAGAAATCTCCTGTGGAGTATACTTGCGACCCTCGATTTCAACACGTGGATAACCACCCTCGTTTACTACTGTGTAAGGCATTGCCTCAGCCTCTTTCTGGCTCTGAGCGTATGTCTCACCCATGAAACGCTTGATAGAATATACTGTGTTCTTAGGGTTTGTGATGGCCTGACGCTTAGCAGGATCACCTACCTTGCGGTCACCATCCTTAACGAAACCTACTACTGATGGAGTAGTACGCTTACCTTCACTGTTAGCGATTACAACTGGTTCGCTACCTTCGAAAACGGCAACACAACTGTTTGTGGTACCCAAGTCAATTCCAATTACTTTTCCCATAATTATATCTTTTTTTATTTTTATCGTTATTAATATGTTATTTATCTCATGAACTGCTGGCTAATGGAAGTCTGCCGAAGATATGCATCTGTCGGGAACCTCTCTATTCAGCGTTCACGCTTTCCGTCATAACAAAGCATGTGCCAAGGGATTGCAAAATTTAAAGTGGCTGACAAGGTGTCAGATTATGCTGACAAAATAAAAGGAATCAAGATATGGGAGGCGATAAAATGTCGCATTCTCCCTATCTTGATTCCTGTAAGATGATTGAGAAATCTTTCTTTTCAGATAAAGCTCCTATATATAATAAGGTGTGAAACCTTATCTGGCTTTATTTCTGTTCCTTAGCAGCAAGTGCTTCGCGAACCTTAGCTTCCAGTTCATCGAGAAGTTCAGGGTTATCCTTGAGCAATGCCTTGCAGGCATCGGCACCCTGTCCGAGTTTAGAACCGCCATAGCTATACCAGCTGCCGCTCTTTTCGATGATATCGTTGGCTACAGCCAGACCGAATACCTCGCCGGCACGGCTGATGCCTTCGCCAAACATGATGTCGAACTCTGCCTTGCGGAAAGGAGGAGCCACCTTGTTCTTTACCACCTTTACGCGAACCAGATTACCTATTACCTCATCGCCGTCCTTGATGGCTGTTGCCTTGCGGATATCCAAACGCACTGATGCATAGAACTTCAGAGCATTACCACCGGTGGTTGTCTCTGGGTTACCGAACATTACACCAATCTTCTCGCGCAACTGGTTGATGAAGATGCAGGTAGTGTTGGTCTTGCTGATGGTAGAAGTGAGCTTGCGGAGAGCCTGACTCATCAATCGAGCCTGAAGACCTACCACATTGTCACCCATATCGCCTTCGATTTCCTTCTTAGGAGTCAAGGCGGCAACAGAGTCAACAACTACGATGTCTACAGCAGCAGAACTGATCAGCTGGTCTGCAATCTGCAACGCCTGCTCACCATTATCTGGTTGTGAAATCCACAAGTTATCAACATCAACGCCCAATTTAGCCGCATAGAAACGGTCGAAAGCGTGCTCTGCATCAATGAAAGCAGCGATACCGCCAGCCTTCTGCGCCTCTGCGATGGCATGGATAGCCAATGTTGTCTTACCAGAAGATTCCGGACCGTAAATCTCGATGATACGTCCCTTAGGATAACCGCCTACGCCCAGTGCATTGTCGAGAGCGATACTGCCTGTAGGGATAACTTCGATGTTCTCAACGTGCTCATCTCCGAGTTTCATGATAGAGCCCTTACCGAAGTCCTTTTCTATCTTAGCCATGGCTGCCTGAAGAGCTTTCAGTTTGCCTTCATTGGGATTCAATTTTCCCTCTTGCATTTCTTTTGCCATATCTTATTTAGTTTAAAGTTTAGTCGATTTCCAAATCGCCATCAAACACCTCGTGCCATGGCAATCCCTGCTTGTTGAGCTGCTCCATGAATGGATCTGGGTCGAACTCCTCTACGTTCCAAACGCCTGGTTTCTTCCAGATGCCCTTGAGGAACATCATGGCACCAATCATGGCTGGCACACCGGTGGTGTAGCTTACGCCCTGCATACCGGTTTCGTTGTAAGCCTCCTGGTGCTTGCAGTTGTTATATACGTAATAGGTGCGCTCCTTGCCGTCTTTCTTGCCACGGATGCGGCAACCGATAGATGTTTCGCCGTCATAGTTCTCGCCGAGATCCTGTGGGTTAGGCAATACGGCCTTGAGGAACTGCAGAGGAACAATCTTCACCTTGGCTGTCTTGCCTGAACCGTCTGCCAATGGAGCCTCGTATTCGATTTCGTCGATGCGGCTCATGCCGAGGTTCTGGATGCAGTCGAGGTAGGTGAGATACTGCTGACCGAAGGTCATCCAAAAGCGTGCCTCCTTGATGGTAGGGTAGTTCTTCACCAGGCTCTCCAACTCCTCGTGGTGCATCAGATAGCTCTCGCGAGGACCGATGTTAGGGTAGGTGAGAGGCTTGTGGATAGAGAGAGGGTCGGTTTCAATCCATTCGCCATCCTTATACCAGAGTCCCTTCTGGGTAATCTCGCGGATATTGATTTCTGGGTTGAAGTTGGTTGCGAAAGCCTTGTGATGGTTACCGGCGTTGCAATCCACGATGTCGAGCACCTCAATCTCATCGAAGTGATGCTTGGCTGCATAAGCGGTGAAGATGCCTGATACACCTGGGTCGAAACCGCAGCCGAGGATAGCGCAGAGACCAGCCTGCTCAAACTTATCCTTGTATGCCCACTGCCATGAGTACTCGAAGTGAGCCTCGTCCTTAGGCTCATAGTTAGCGGTATCCATGTAGTTGCAACCGCAAGCCAGACAGGCATCCATGATAGTAAGATCCTGGTAAGGCAAAGCTAGGTTGATGACAAGCTCAGGCTTGTAGCTATTGAAGAGAGCCTTCAACTGCGCAACGTCGTCGGCATCCACCTCAGCTGTCTGAATATCCATCTTGTAGCCCTTGGCATGGATATCCTTAACCAGCTTATCGCATTTTTCCTTGCGACGGCTAGCAATCATAAACTCGGTGAAAACGTCCTGGTTCTGGACGATCTTGAAGGCAGCCACGGTAGCCACGCCACCTGCGCCAATCATAAGTACTCTACTCATTTATAATTTTATTTTTTTATGTTTATTAATTTAAAGTTTATTTTATTTCATCTGCCGAAATCCCCAGGGCATTCATGAGTGAATAACCGAGAATCTCCTGTCTGAAGTTGCCGCCTGGCATGGGCTGCATGGCAAAGAGGGTGATGCGTTTGTCGTCGTCATCTACCTTACGGAGTATCTCGCGGAGTCGGTCGTAAGCATCTCCATCCTCAGAATTTGGGATTACCATCACTCGCTTCACCTCCTTGGCGTTGCATACGGTGCGTGCCACATCTACGAGGAAGTCATCCTTGCCTACCATCTTCTCCTCTGTAGGATAAGAAGAGATGATGAATTCTCCGAGCTTATCATCCTTGAAAGCCTGAGCGTTCAGATCCTTCTCATAGTTGGCAGGGCGGAAGTTCTTCATCGCCATCGACTGCTTGTCGTGGATAAGCACAACCTGTGTCTCGTGCTCGCCCTCTCTCAGACCTCCGTCAAGGGCAATGCAGACTGCCCATTGTGCCATATCGGCTGGTTGGATGCGACGGTTAATCATTCGTTCGAAGTTGACTATCAGGTCGAAAGCCACTCGGTCGATATAGTCGGCATCAGCGATAATTACATTCTCGCTCCATTTTATATTGTTTGTATCTAATGTATTCATTGGTGCAAAAATTAGGCAAACGAGCATGATGAAAGCTTGCTTTCAAATTGTCGAATGCAGATTATTTCTGCAAATTTACGAATAAATTTCGTAATTAAGGCATTTTGGAAATATAAAATAATAAAAAAGATAGTATTTTCATCATTTCTTCATTTGATGGAATACTATCTTCAGTATATTCTTCGGCAATCTGAGCCTTTTTCTTCTATTCTCCTACTTCTTCTCATGCAATCATTTTCGCCAGATAATGTCCGGCGAGAACGGCGATAAGTCCCAGCGCCAGACTTCCGAAGAGATAGAGCATCATATAGAGGTAATCTTTCATCAGTCCTGCTCCCTCGTTCATAAAGGTAGAGAAGGTAGTGAATCCTCCGCAGAACCCCGTGGTGAGCAGCAGTTTGGCAGATGGCGACATCCATCCCCCTTCCCGCCAGTTCAATCCCGAGAGGAACCCGATGATGAGGCATCCCGCCACATTCACCGCCATCGTTCCGAACGGAAAGGCAATCACCGTGCAGGATTGTACCAACTTTGAAATCCAATATCTCATGCCGCCCCCGAAGAAGCTGCCGATGCTTACTATCAATATTTCTTTCATCTTCTTATCTCCTTATTTATAATGTATAATATATAATAACTTGTATAATATTTCCTTGTATATACTATCAGCCTTGCCGCTATTCTCTTTGAGTATGTTCTGCAATTCTTTCGAACGGCTTTTCAGTCTGTGCTAACTGATAGAACAATCTTAAGTTTGTTCCTCTCGGACAGAAAAGCCGCATAATCCTTTACATATCATTTCTCAAAATATGTGCCAATGGCTATGATAGGGATGTTTTCCATCCATTCTTGGTCTACATATCCTTTTGTATATCTTTCTTTTCATAACTAACTGGAATTTAAATGTTTCTGTTGCAAAGATACACTTTTTCGATGATAAAAACAAGTAAATTACACACTTTTTCGATGATAACGAATGTTAAATCATACATTTTTTCGATGATAAGGTAGTAAAGAGAGAAGAAGAGCTGAAAAGTCTGAAAGCGGAACTGGCTGCATTGGACCGAAAAATACAGCTTGAACTTGCGCCGCAGGTTGAGAAAAAGAGCAAAGAAGAAAACAAAGAAGCAACAAATAACGTAAAAACAGATGTCACTTCTAAAGGATTACGGATTAAAGATCCGTGCCAACAAGTAAGAATATCTTGAAATCTGATAAACGCTTTGATTATTATCGTTAAAGTTTTATAATATTATTTTCTTTTTTTTGACTTTTAAGATTTGAGCCTTATCTTTGCAATCGTTTTCACGCCTTACCTTAATTGACGAATGCCGAGTGAGAAAGACGGGAAGGACAAGCATATTGGAAATGGCGTTTACAAGCGCACTTGGTTATACACACACTTGGATTCTATATAATATCTAAATAATATCAAACCAGGATCAGGAATATACAAGGCAGTTATAGACCGCCCAATAGATTATTAAAATAGCAAACTTATTATCAACTACACCAGAATAGTTCCATTAGTAGGATATAACGTATAGTAAAATTTCATAATTATCTTAGAGGTGACAAAGTGTATTCCACTACTGGCTTGTATAGGATTTTTTAGGAGTTCAGGATTGTTTGACTGAGTAGCTCGTACTGCACCAACGCCGTTTCCCTTATGTATGTGTTCAGTAGTTTTTTTGGTCCGTATAGGTGCAACGGACATAAAGCGTAATTGCATGTATGGTTGAAATAAATCCATTATGTATTTAGCGTTTTTAATGTTTTAAAGTCATGAAAAGAGAACTTTTGCTCTTATCTTGTTGCGTGGTCATCCCAAGCATTTGTAGTGCTCAAGAGAAGTCAGACACTACAATGGTAGAAAAGAAAGCAGAACGCAATGTGATGCTCAATGCATCCGATGCCAATGCACCTCGTTACATTCAGATAGGTCTTCCAAGTGAAGATGTAAATGTGTACGAGAACGGATTACCTGTTGTTTATTCTTCTTACATCCATCCTCTATCTGCTCATTGGAGAAGTGACGGAAGCTTGGCTGAAGTAGGATTGATGAACCCGCAGGAATCTGCCATAGCTACAGGAAACATCGCTTATTCTGTAAACAGTTTCAGCGACTTAGGCAGTAATACGTTCAAGGGTATTTTGAATTACAAAGGCAACCATTATGGTATGCATCAGTTTGATTTGAACGTTTCAGGACCTCTGGCTAAAGGCTGGACTTATGCCTTGAATATGTATCAAAACTTTGATCCGGGAACCTTTGACTTGAAGTTTACCAACTATAATGACCGTACCCAGATTTATAAGGGTGCCCTGACAAAGCATTGGGGAAACAGAGGTCAGTTGTCTTTTCTCTACAAGTTCTCAAACAGTCAGCGTATGGGTACCGTAACCTGTTTTGCACCATTTATCTATCACACTGATGGTAATGTGACAGAATTGGATGGCTTTAAATTGGGTACATCTTCATACGTTCCAGCTTCTCAGAACTTCATGTACCGTGATATGAAGACAGGTGAAGTGAAAAACACTACTATCAATGATTGGAACAAGAACAAATCTCACGAATTTGCTGTATTATTCAAATGGGATTTAGGTAATGCATGGAACTTGGATACAAAGGCTAAATATACCTGGGCTGATGCTAACTATGCCGACTTTGGCGGCAGTTCCATCATGAATGTCAAAGATGGAAAGGTTGAGGGTAATACGAATACGTATTATGACAAGAATGGAAAGCTTTATACAGGTATGATGGATGGTCGAAGAATCTGGTTTCATACTGCAAAGGCAAAATCTTTCCTTCTCACCTCTGAGGTGATGAGAAACTATGGCCAGCATAATCTTAAAATAGGTCTCAACGAGTGGAACTTTGACTTAAACTACTGGTCTGCGTCAACACAATGGGATGCCACTGTACAGGAGTATCCAGAGTTTCTATCACATTCCACGGTTTCAGACCCGACTGCAAGAACAACTTATTATGGGTTCAATGAGATTTCTACAGACTATGCTATCGGAAATGAGAATAAGTTAGCAGGATATTTCACAGACGAATGGCGTCCTATTGAAAGCCTTCGTTTCTTCTATGGCGCACGCTTAGAGTGGTGTCGTATGTCAGTAGACCAGTTGCCTTATGCACGATTTGCAGACATGTATGTCGGTGCAACCAATGCAGACGGTGTAACCATTACACCACAGCACAGAACAAAGAATAAGCTCAATTATGCATTTACAGTTTCGGCTACATGGTCCTTTTATAAAGGTATGGGACTCACCGCTGACTTCACTCAAATGGAACGCTCTCCTCGTATGACAGATTATGCCAATATGGGACCACAGGACCTGCGTCTCCGCATTCCATTGCTCCGTGGTGGTATATACTATCGCAATAAGTGGATTGATGTCACATCAATGATTACCTGGATTCAGAAGACGAACAATACAGACCAGCAGGATATAACCAAACCTGGTACCAATATTTCAAAAACAACGTCTTTGAATTATAGCATCCAGACAGTGGGATGGACAACCAATGTGGAACTTGACCCTTTCAAGGGTGCGCATCTTCATGCCCTCTTTACCTATCAGAAGCCAACATACAAGGACTATTCTGTGACAGTAAAGTTTGATGATGGTGAGACCGCAGACTTAAACGCCACTGGTAACATTGTCAAGGAAATACCACAGATACTGATTGAGCTTGACCCAAGTTATACCTTTTACAAGGATAAGATGACTGTATGGGGCAGTTTCAGATATTTTGGAAAAACGTATGCTAACCTTTCAAATGCCCTTTGGTTTAACGGCCATTGGGAAACTTTCGCAGGTGTGAAATGGAATGCTACCAACAAATTATCATTCAACCTTGGTGTAGTCAACTTCCTGAACCAAAAAGGTGCCAGCGGTACAATATCCGGCTCAGAGCTTATTGGTCCGGAAGAAGCCAAGCGATTCAATGGCTACGTAATGTCCGGACGCTATCTTCGTCCTTTCACTGTTGAGTTTGGAGCAAGTATAAAACTATAAATACCTATTGATTATGAATAAATTATGCAATTTTATGGCACTTTTTATGGCTTTGTCTGGTAATGTATATGCCCAGAAGACAGAACCATGGAATGACCCTTTGGTGAACAACATCAATCGTAACGAGCCTGTTTCTGATTTCTTCGGCTATGAGAATAAGGAACTGTCTGACAGAAATGATAAGACGCTTTCAAAGAGATTCTTGTCTATTGAAGGAAATTGGAAATTCAATTGGGTGCAGAATGCCAATGAGCGTCCTTTAGATTTCTATTCTCTCAATCTTGATGATTCTAATTGGGGTAAGATGCCAATTCCTGGTTGTTGGGAGTTGAATGGCTATAGCGTGCCAGTCTATACCAACATAAAATATGAGTGGGAAAATGAATGGGAATCAAATCCTCCTTATGTGCAGGATCTTGGCAACTATGTCGGATCTTACCGACGTAAGATTGTAATTCCTGAGAATTGGAATGGTGACAATATAATACTGCACATCGGCGAATTTTCCAGCAATATCAACCTATATGTAAATGGAAAGTTTGTTGGCTATGCTGAAGACAATAAGGTTGCTGCGGAATTTGACATCACTAAATATGTAGAACCAGGAAAAGAGAATCTGATAGCCATGCAGCTGATGAGATGGTGCGATGGCTCTTATTTTGAGGATCAGGACTATTGGAGACTTCGCGGTATTGCCAGAGAGAACTATATCTATGCTCAGCCGAAGTCACATATTAAGGACTTGAACGTAACCTCTTCCTTGTCCGATAATTATAAAGACGGTATCTTTGCCATTCATTTTTCTACAGAATCATGTGATGGAAAGAATGTTCTAGTAGAATTGATAGACAAGAAAACTGGCAATACGGTTTTTGAAAGAAAGCAACAGTTACAGGGTGGCAGTTCAACAGTAGAGTCAACCATTCAGAATGTAGCCAAATGGACAGCAGAAACACCGAATTTGTACACACTCAGAGCGACACTGATGGATGGAGATAAAGTATTGGAAGTCATTCGCCAAAATGTCGGTTTTAGAAAGATCGAGATCAAAGGAAAACAGCTCTTGGTAAATGGACAGCCTGTTCTTATCAAGGGTGTGAACCGTCATGAGATAGATCCTGATGGAGGATATGTTGTCAGTGTTGAGAACATGATTCGTGACATAAAGGTTGCCAAGCAATTAAACATCAATGCTATACGCACCAGCCACTATCCAAATGACCCACGCTGGTATGATTTGTGTGATGAATATGGTATTTATGTCATGGCTGAGGCAAATCTGGAAAGCCACGGAATGGGATTTGCTAAAGAGACTCTGGCCAAAAAAGAGTTGTTCAACAAGACACACATTGAGCGTAACATGCACAATGTGAAGGTTCTCAAAAACCATCCTTGTATCATTATGTGGAGTCTTGGTAACGAAGCAGGTTATGGTAAGAACTTTGAGGATGCCTACGATTGGGTAAAGGCATATGATAGTTCTCGTCCAGTACAATACGAAATGGCATGTTCAACAGGCAAGCATGATGAAACCCGTCCTGTTGAGTCGTACGAGTTGGCTGGTCTGAAGGCTGGCAAGACTGACATTTTCTGTCCTATGTATGCTGATTACGACAGTTGTAGAGCATATCTGGAAAAGGACTATTGTGACAAACCTCTTCTTCAGCAGGAGTATGCCCATGCCATGGGTAATTCTATGGGTGGATTCAAGCAGTATTGGGATTTGGTCCGTCAGTATCCTCAGTATCAGGGTGGTTTTATCTGGGATTTTGTAGATCAGGGTCTGCGCGACAAGAGCAAGATAACTGGTAATCAGATCTATGCCTATGGCGGTGATTATGGTCGTTTCCCTATGTCTGACGAGAACTTCAACAACAATGGCTTGGTTAGTCCGGACAGAAGACCAAATCCTCATGCTTACGAAGTGAAATACTTCCATCAGAACATCTGGAGCAAACTTGAGAACAAGGTCAAGGGTACTGTCTCTGTATTCAACGAGAACTTCTTTGTTCCATTGAATAACGTAAATCTCGTATATTCAATAGAGGTTGAGGGAAAAAGTATGGCAAACGGTTTAATCAACCTTGGCAAATACAATATTCTTCCTCAGACAAGCAAGACCATTGCAATTCCAGGATATGCAAAGATAGTTGCAGACAAGAAGTACAGAGGAAAGGAAAAGACACTGACTCTTTCGTACAAATTGAACTGTGATTCGCTTCTTCTAAGTAAGGATGAAGAAATCGCCCACCAGCAGTTTGTGATTAGCGACTATAAGTTCCCTGTATTGAATTCCTCTGAAACAGCCAAAGTCAAGGCTGTAGATCATGCCAAGTATCTCGTTCTTTCTGCCAATGGTGTGGATGTTACCATCAGTAAGGCAACAGGACTTGTTTCTTATTTGGATGTTGACAAAACACCTATGCTTGTAAGAGGATTTGATTTGACCCCAGACTTCTGGAGAGCATGCACTGACAACGATTTTGGTTCACATATGCCTACATTAAGTGCAGCATGGAATAAGCCAAGTATGGAACTGAAGAATTTTACCCGTAAGGAGAATGGTTCTGTTGTTGCCGAGTTGTATCTCAAAGAAACAGAGTCTACACTGACTCTTACCTATACATTGAATAATAATGGAGAACTGACTGTTGAACAAGATCTGAAGGTAAATCCTGATGCGGAGAACAAGCCAAATCTTCTGCGCTATGGAATGGAATTGCAGATGCCTAAGGAGTTTGATAGAGTTGAATTCTACGGAAAGGGTCCTAACGAGAATTATGCAGACCGTAACAACTCCGACAGATTGGGCATTTTTACCCAGTTGGTAAAGGATCAGTATTATCCATACGTCCGTCCACAGGAGTCTGGCAACAAGACGCAGGTAAGATATTGGAAGGTTCTGACAAAAGACAATAAAGGTCTGGAGTTTTTCTCCAATGAGCCAATGGAGTGTTCAAGCCTGAACTATCTGACTTCAGATCTTTACCGCGGACCGGTAAAGAACCAAGAACATTCTGGAGACCTTGTACCACGAGACTTTACCTCTGTACACATTAGTCAGAGACAGATGGGATTGGGATGTATCGATACATGGGGCTCATTACCTATTGAGAAATATATGCTTCCTTATCAGGACTATGCATTCAAATTCGTGATTCGTCCTGTACGATAACCGAATAGTCCTCACTCTGAGAAATATCTCGACTTTTGCTCCAGGAGTATATACCTTTAGGACAGAGTGTGAAAGCATTCACAGTATATTATCTTGAGGGCAAGAACTGGGTAAAGCTCAGTCAAAAGGAAGAGACAACCACAATCGGTTACAAGCGTATCCTACGATTTGACAAGGTAAAGACCAATGGCCTTCGCATTGTATTCGATGATGCCAAGGGTACACCATGTATTAATAATGTTGCAGCTTTCTAACATTATATACAACTATTCATTTTTGTCCGCAATTCCAAGAATTTGGTTTTGCGGACATTTTGTTATTATACAGGAAATGGCTTTGTAAAACGCTTATTTTCTAATACTGCACAAAAGGATTCTTTCTTGACTATGAAGGCAAAAAATATTACTCCTCGGGTTCCAGAAGATACCTTCTCTGCAGTTGCCACTAGACTCAGCAGCTTTGCTGTGCCTAGTGGCAACACCTTGTTCTTATCATATCAATCCTCTCTTCTTGAAATCTTTAATCATAGCCTATATAGCTATTCTTGCAATGTCTTTATTCTTTTATAAATTCAACTTCTGTTGTTAAAGTTCGTGTGCCACCAGCCTTTAGTTCTGGTGTGTTTTATCGCCCAAGGTTTGGTTGTATACGCTAGTGTCATCTACCCAGCATCCTGTCTTTTTAGCCCAGCTTTCTATGCGTTTTTCTTGGACCTTTCCAAGTTGCTGTTCTCTTTTGAAACTGTGTTCTGGCGCAGTGAGTTGATCTGTGCCAACTTCTGCTCCCGCGAGTAAGGATGCAATAACATGTATTGTTCCCCCTTTAACGCAGCCAAGCTGCTCTGACGGTGAAAATCGTTTATATAAGATCTTTCCAGTACTGAATTGTTCTGCATAATCATCTAATTTTGCTAGACCTTCAGATGTAAATCCTTCATTGATTATGTCACTGATGGACATCCAAAAATCATGGTTTGTCATATTTACTTGTTTTAATTGCTACAAAATTACGGTTTTTCTTTGATAACACCAAATTATTTGGGCTTTATTTCGCATTTAACAGCAAATTGTTTCAATACATCTTTCATTTCCCGTTGTCCTTGAAATTACATGGCGATGTAGGAATCTCTGCGTCGGGACGCAGGAAAGATTACGTCGCCATGTAGTAAAGTCTACGTCGGGACGTAATTTCTGGGGTATCTATAAGGTATTGTATCAGATTCTTTTTAGATTTAGCGTCGAGTTTATACGCACACGAGAAAAGTTTTTTATGAAAAAAAGTCTCAAAGTATCATCTTTTGGGTTAAGTAATGGTATAAATAACTGATATATAATAATATACAAGAATGATACTTTTCGGATTACTTTACAAAAAGTATCATCGAAGTATCATGAATGTGATAGAAGTATCATGAAATTGCCATAGAAGTATCACCAAACCATCATAAAACCATCACAAAATCGTTATAAAGCATCATGCATAATATCGAAGCCGCCGACTTGCGAGAAGTGCCCAGAAATCGTCCGATACTTTGGGCACTCGATGCCTACTATATGGGCAATGAGTGCCCGTTACTTGTTCTCTCAATGCCCGACACTTGGTCCCTAAGTGCCCACTTGATGGTCTCTTACAGACCGCTTAATGGTCTCTTACAGACCACTTTATGTGCTCTTGTTCCTAATCCAACTTGTCAATCTTTCCTCTTATTCCTAGTTTGTGTTGACATTCTTTACATTCTGAAAAAGTAGACGCTATTAATTTTATAAAGCTGGAATAGTAGATGTTTCTTTTTAGCCTTTTAATTTACCTCAAAGCCGAAATTTATGATACTTCTTGCATTTTTATGATACTTCGATGATACTTTTCTGTAAAATATTTCGAAAGTCTCATTTTTGTATGTCGCAATGTATCAGATGTTTAGAATGTTATTTTCTCTAAATAATGATACTTTGATACTTTTTTCACAAAAAACTTTTATGTGCAGGAAATAAATGGGGAGAAAATGCAGAAGCTGAGTGCTATTGTGACCACGATTTCTGATAAGCAGTATCATAATGATTAACTGCCTGGAGAAGGTTGTAGATAGGGTTGATTTAGCAGAATGAGTTGGTTCTACTGGATGACGGAGTCGGCTCGATGGGATAAAGAAATCAACTCTATAGGTTGATGCAAGCGTCTTCGTGAGTTGAAAGACATTACTCCTCGGGTTCCAGAAGATACCTTCTCAGCAGTTGCCACTAGGCTCAGCAGGTCTGCCGAGCCTAGTCGGCAGGTCTGCTGACTGCAGTCAGCAGCTTTGCTGAGCCTAGTGGTAACACTATATTCTAGCCGATATTTCTCTCATATCATCCGGAAGAATAAGCTGTAGTGTGAATTAGGAATCTATGCAATTTTATTTTTCCACTCTTCTTTTACTAAATTCGCCAAATATCCATCGCTTCTGCAATGCATATCAGCAATGCCTTCATTCATCATTTGATAAATAGAAGAAGTATAAAAGAAATCTAGAGCATCTTCCAACGTAATGCCTGTTTGCTCTGCAAAGATAGGTACTATGCGAGCATATTTCATTTGAAGTATTGTCTTGTTTGCTTCCATGAAAGTCCCTCCTTATATTATTTCATCTGACTTATTTCAATGCTCCTCGTTTCTTTAACAAGTTAATCAAATCGTCCATGATGTATTCCTTTCCGAAAGTATGGAGCACATCATAGCAGGGTATCATATAGCCATTTAAGATATCTGTTGACCGTAACATCTTATATACCTTACTGGCACTCATGTTCAATCGGTCGGCTAAGTTGCCAACGCAATAGGTTACGAAATCCAATTGATATTCTTGCATAATCTTACTTTTTTAATATGTATGGGGCAAAGTTAAGACTTTTCTTCGATAACACCAAATTATTTGGGCTTTATTTCGCATTTCCCTGCAAATTGTTTCAATACATCTTGCATCTCATCCGGCAGATATTCCATAGCTCTGTTCTTAATCTCTTGTGGAATACCGAATCGTGCTTCGGCGATACTGCCAACGATGGCTCCGATGGTATCGCTATCGCCGCCATGAGATATGGCTAGGTGGATGGCATCTTCGAAGGATGAGGCTTGCGAGAGGAGATTGAAAGATAATGGCACGGCATCCATGCAGGTTTCATCGAATTTGCCTTTCGGATAATCTCGCGTATCGAAATCCTCGTAATAGCTGCGGGCGATATCCTTGAAGGCTTTCATTGCCTTATCATCAGATTCTTTAGAATTCTTATCTTTACACTCCTTAGATTCTTCTGAGAATCTGCTCTTGCGGAAATGCCAGATGGCATGAGCCACGGCTTTGGCTCCCTTGATTCCTTCGGGATGGTTATGAGTAGGAAGAGCCGTTTTCTCTGCCTCTTCCAAAACCTGCGACAGGTCATCGAATAGCCAAGCCACCGACGATACTCGCATTGCCGAACCATTGCCAAAACTATTATATGGCTGCGGATCAAGAGAACGAATCCACCCCGCGAATCTTCCGCCATACGCTCCTTTTGGAGAAGGATAGCGGCGGCACCAATCCAGCAGGCTTTCCTGATAGCTTCGCCCGTTCAATATCGCATCGGCTATCGCCACCGTACAGATGGTATCATCGGTGAAGTCGCATCCTTCGCCGAACATCTCGAAATCATAATCAAACGTATTGTTGAACTCATATTTTGAGCCAGCAATATCTCCTATAATTGCTCCTAACATAATTTTTTCTTTTTAAATTGCCATGGCCGTGGGTCTTGGATATGCTTCCTGTCTTTTGTCAGGGTGAACCCTTTGTCGAGAAGTTCCTGATGCTCTTTTGCCTGCATCTTCTGGCCGTTTTCATCATATTTCGCCACGTTCTTGCGCACATCAGCTTCTACCTCTGCCTTTTCTTCTCCATCAACCCATTTGATGGAGAAGCCATCGAAGATGGAGGCTTGCGAATAAAGCATATCATATAATAAGGTGGAACGACTGTCGGGTGGGTTTCCATCTACAGAAAACTCACGTATCAGCAGGGATGCCCTGATGGAATCTTCGGGATGGGTGCCCTTCTCGAACGTGATGTCGATTCCGGAAACATGGTTGTGCAGAATGCCCAACTTGAAGATGCTCTTGGGAGAACCATTCTTGGGGTTGCGATGATATACGATGGGGTCTTTGATGCCACCCTCGGCCTCTTCGTGATAGTAGAACTCCACACATGTGGGTTGTACTGTTACCTGTTGGACTCCAGCAGTTACCAGGAAGTGACCGGCTAAAGCTATCTGAGCGATTTCCTTGAATTCAGAAGGGATGAATGGGGTGCCCTGATTCCCGAATGGGTGGTCTTCGTTCAGAATTTTTCTCCGTGTATCCTCACTCAAGGAAAATGATTCTAAAGATTCTTTCAAGTTCAGCATAATCTTTTCTTTCAAAAACTATTTTCCACTCTTTCTTCAGAAGATTACTCTATCACCTCCCAGAAACTCTCCGGAAGGCTGATGTTCTTGATCTCCTTTGCGCTCTCGAACAATGGGGCGATGTCTTCGGCTTCGAAGCCGGCGATGCCGCAACCTATTGGGGTTACCAGGAAATGAAGATCGGGATGCTGATGGGCAAAGATAATGAATTCCTCCACGTATGGACGGATGGTTTCCACGCCGCCCTGCATCGTAGGGATGGCGTAACTCTGGCCTTGCAAGCCTACACCCTTGCCCATGACGGCACCGAAATGCAGGCGGGCAATGCGGGCAGCTCCACCACCATGCATGCCAGCCAGATTGCTGCCAAACACAAAAATCTCGTTCTCTTTTAATGAATCAATCCAGCTAGGAGTGATTCTTCCCTTCTTCATATCTTCCATATTCTTCTTATTATTAAATATGTTATTGCTATTATCAATCGCTTCCTCGCAGCACTTGCATTCGGATATCATTCCTTCTTCTGGACTTTCTTCTCTACAGTTTCCTGCTTGTTCTCCCAAGCCAGAATCAGACCGATGACGCCGGCATAGCTCTTTCTGCCGCCTTCTACATGGTTGCCTCTCAGATAGAGTTCGAAGAAGAAATCCTGGGCAGCATCCAGTGCCTTGCATCTTTTGCCTTGCCAGTATTGGCGGTCGCTTTTCAGCAGCCTGATTATCTCAGGACGGATATGTTTCAGATATTTCTCACCTTCCTTTTCGCCGAGAATGTCGAATACATTATATAATACATGGGGCAGAATGTGGTAATATCCGCTGAATTTCACCGCCTTATCCTGTGATGCCGTACAGACGAGATAACTGTAGAAATTTGCCTCTCCTTCGTTAGCAATGCCCAGAAAATGAGCAAATTCATGGGCATAGGTAGCAGGATAATCGTGTGCAAGAATATCGCCGTTCAGCGTAAATTCACAGAAGAATGGTCCCATGCTGCCGGTTACACCCGACATCGAACTGATGGGCGTAAACACCATCGTCTTGGCATGTGGATGCTGGTTGAAAGGCGGATTGATGCCCTCCCGATAGCCTATCTTGTTATATTCCTTCAGAACCGCATCCCGCACCCGATTCTTCAGTTTATCATCCACAATACAATTGAATTTTTCACTCTTCCCTCTCCGTTCTTCACTCAAAAGGTTGAGGCTGTCGGCATACTGGTAGGCAAATTTCCGGAACTTCTCTTCCGAAACCTCAGCAGGCTGCATGCCAACTCTATAATAGATAACAGGCTGCGAATAGTTCAGTCCCCAAGCTGCATAAAACCATACATATACCCACAGCAGATATTCAATTACCCTTCCGAAAACCACCTTTTTCTTCGGATAGCCGCCGCTCTTGGCAGCAAGAAAGATAAACCGACGGGCGAGTTTCTTCCGTAATCCCATCTCGTAGATAGGATAGAGGACGACCCAGGCGATGCTGAGAGCTATGAAAATATCGCCCACGGCAAAAGGAAAGATGCCTGAGATGGGCGAAAGAAGGCTGCCGATAACGGGATAAACACGGTAGGTGTAGATAACTCCCCAGAGAGGAATCATCTTGGTAAGGGTGACGAGAATGAGCAACAGCAGCAGTACCCAGTGGCGCCACTTCATTCTGTCGAGTCGTAAAGTATCTAATATCTTCATCTTGTTTCTTGTTTTTTATCTTGCATGGCTCTTGAACAGAGCTGTTTTTTTTTTGCACTTTTTGCCCCTGATGTGCAGAGATGGTGCAAAAATACAAAAGTTTTCTGAAATATTGACATCAGAAATCTGTTTTTTTAGTAATTTTGCCATATTAAAAGTTGAACTTAATAAATAGAGGAGGAGTTATCATGAAACAGACACAGGAATCATTCGAGGCTATGAACCTTGAATATGAGAACCTCTATAATGAGGACGATGAACGTAGAGAATATAATTCTGTCTGGTACAGCTAGTTACAATGTATTATAATAAGGCTGTAGCAGAATTGTTAAATTTGTTTTACATATAAAAAAGATCGTTTGGATAATAAAAGACTATGCCATAGTTACTAAAGAAATGATGTAACATAGGCATAGTCTTTTTTTATGTCCTTTCCTTGCTGGCTGTTCTTTCCTGCATTTCTATTTTTCGAAGTGCTGGTAATCTTTGCTGTGTTTCCAGTCACCTCCCCATCGGAATCCTTTTGCCTTGAAAAGCCGGTAGCAGAGGTCGCCTTTCTTAATCATGTAAGCGTGGTTCTTGCTGCGGTCCAGATAGGGGCGGGCGGTGGCAGGTTCCACCACTTCCTTGCCGTTTTTCAGTCGTTTGTGGTAAGGATTGTAGAGGGTGTTGATGTCTACGGCCAGTCCCCTTCCGTGTTTCGATACCGTATGGGTATGCGAGATGAAGCGGAAGTTGAAGCTGGAGGAGTTGTTGGCTCTCATCGCTCTTTCGTCGTCGGCATCCCAGTAGTCAATGAGTCTCATCCGTTCTATCGGATATTTTGCCTCGTAGAGCTTTTTCAGAATGTCGAGCACATCTGTGGCTATCGCCCTGTTCACCACCATTTCTCCCACGATGTTTCTGCCGTCTTTGTCTACGTGCAGGCATCTTATGTATCTCAGTTCGCTTCTTGCCACGGTACAGTTCTTCTTATACGTCTTCCCCTGCATCAGGCGGAAGATATCATCAGGAATAGTGGAGATGGAGAAGAAATGCTTCTCTCCCAGTTTTCTGATGGTTTGTTCGCTGACGATATCTCCCGGCTGCTGTGCCTTGGATGGGAGGCAGAAAAGTCCGGAAATAAACAGGCATATCATCAATATATTTTTTGCTTTCATCACGTTTCTCCTTATTTTGCTACGGGTATATAATGCGAATTCTTGATTTCTCCAATCACGATGATGCTGTGCAGACTTCCGATGCAGTCGATGTTTCCCAGGGTGTTGAGCATAAAGTCCTGATAGGCTTTCATATCCCGGGCATATACCTTGATCTGGAAATCGTAATCACCGGTGGTGTTGTAGCACTCCGTTATCTGGTCGATGGCCTGCACGGTATCCATGAATTGCTGAATCAGGTCATGGGTATGCTGCTTGAGCCGTATATTGCAGAGCACGATTACGTTGTGCCCCAACTTGTGATGGTCTACGATGGCTCCATATCGCTGGATGTATCCCTCGCGTTCCAGCCGCTTCTGCCGCTCGAAGGTGGGAGAAGGGGAGAGGTTGACTCTTGCAGCAAGTTCCTTTACGGTGAGTCGGGAGTTCTGCTGCAGTAACTTCAGTATTCTGATGTCTGTTTCATCAAGTTTTTCTTCTGTTGTCATTGTTTCTTTATTTCTGTTTTTACCGATTCTTACAGAATAATATTCTGCTGATGTGCTTAATTCGCTGCAAAGATAGTATATTTTTCTGAATTACGGAGAATATTTGGCAAATAAAATTCTTCTTCTTACCTTTGCACCCGCAATTCCGGATGCAAAGCGTCATTCATCGGTAATGACAGGATAAAGAGTCATTCACATCAAATAATAATAAGGAGATAAAAATATGAGCAACGTAAGAAATATACATTTTGAGGCAGTGGGCAGCTATTTGCGCCCTGCAGAGTTGAAGGAAGCGAGAGCTAAGTTTGCTGATGGCAAGATTTCTGCCACCGACCTTCGCGCCGTAGAAGACCGGCTGATTACTGAGGTCATCAGTCAACAGAAGGCGCATCGCCTGCCTTATATCACTGATGGCGAGTTCCGCCGCAGCTATTGGCATCTCGACTTTATGTGGGGATTCAATGGCGTGGAGCATATCGAACTGGAGCATGGCTACCAGTTCCATGGCGAGGAGACAACCAAGGGTTCTATCCAACTGACCGGCAAGATTACCGGCGAGAATCATCCTTTTATCAAGGATTTCCTGTTTGTAAAGCAGTTTGAGGAGTTGGATGCCAATGGCGAATATATCTTCGAGGCAAAGCAGACGGTTCCTGCTCCTGCACAGTTTCTTGCCGAACTGTTCCGTGGCAAGAATGCCGAGAATACCCGCAAGTTCTATCCTAACACCACCCAACTGATTGAGGATATTGCCCAGGCTTACCGCACCTTCTTCCAGGAGATTTATGCAGCCGGTTGCCGTACCGTCCAGCTGGATGACTGCACCTGGGGAATGATTGTGGATAGCGATTACTGGACGGCTAAAGTGGGCACAGGTTTCACCCTTGAGCAGGAAGCCCTGCAATATCTGAAGGTGAACAATCTTGCCATCGAGGGCAAACCTGAAGGGTTGACCATCAACACCCACGTATGCCGCGGCAATTATCATTCCTGCTATGCCACCAAGGGTGCCTACGATGCCGTGGCTCCTTATCTTTTCGCTCATGAAAATGTAGATACCTTCTATCTGGAGTATGACGATGAGCGTTCGGGTGGTTTCGAGCCGTTGAAGTATGTGGCAGATGGCAAGAAGGTGGTGCTGGGTCTGGTAACCTCCAAATCTCCGGTGTTGGAGGATAAGGCTACGGTTATCGCCCGCATCCGAGAAGCAGCCAGATATATCCCCCTCGATCGGCTCAGTCTCAGTCCTCAATGCGGTTTCGCCTCTTGCGAGATTGGTAATAAACTGACCGATGCTGAGCAGTGGGCAAAGATAGATCTGGTGAGAGAGATTTCCGAAGAAGTTTGGGGATAATGATATATTCAAGGAGAAGATGTGTTGTCTGTCATGGCTGCACATCTTCTCTTTTTTTATTTACTTTTTATCAAAAATGTTTGGTGTTTTCATGAATTACTAGTAACTTTGCACCCCGAAAATTAAAAACATCATTCATTAAGATTATCAGAAAATGGAATATATGTCTCAGGAAGGTTACGATGAGCTCGTGGCCGAACTTCAACACATGGTTAACGTAGAGTTGCCAGCCGTTCGCGATGCGATAGCTGAGGCTCGCGATAAGGGCGACCTCAGTGAGAATTTCGAGTATCATGCAGCCAAGCGTGAGCAGGGCAAGCTGTTGAGCCGCATCAGCTTCAAACAGAAGGTCTTGGAGAATGCCCGTGTCATCGACAAGTCTCGATTGAAGAGCGATACCGTTGGCTTGTTGAGCAAGATTAAGATTACTAATCTCGCCAACAAGTGCAGCATGAATTATACCATAGTAAATCCTCACGAGGCAGATCTTCATAGTGGCAAGATTTCCATCAAGTCGCCTATCGCCAAGGCCCTTCTGGGTAAGAAGGCAGGTGAAGAGGTAATGGTAAAGGTACCAGCCGGCTTGCTCAAATTCCGCCTGGATAGCGTGGAGTTATAATGTATTCTTTAAAAGGAAAACTCCCGATAATTTGAAACTGATCAAATTATCGGGAGTTTCTCTTTTTATTCTAATATTTCTCCAGAATCTTATTCAGTAAGAAGGTGGCATTCTGGTTTCTTGCCACACCCTTCTGTATCTTATAAGTATAGGTAACATCCGTGCCTAAATCTATCTCGAAACAATAGTTGTGGAATTTTCCTGATGCATCCTTCTCCATCTTGGAGAGCTCCAGATCGTGGGTAGCGATGATACCGCTCACCGGCTGCTTGGCAATGGCTTCGAGGAACTTTCTCGAACCATTCAGCTTATCCAATGAATTCGTTCCCTTCAGAATCTCATCCAGAATAATCAGCGTTCGGAGTGGCTCCTTATTGTCTTCTCCACTTTCCTTGCTGCACTTTCCCTCAGCACTTTCCCTGCAGAACTTCAGCAGCTCCTCCAGTCTTATCAGCTCAGCATTAAAGTAAGAGATGCCATGTGTCAAATCATCGGTGGTTCTCATGCTCGAGAACAATCTGAAACGGGAAATCTTCAGCTGATCCGCAAACACCGGCATACCCGCCATTGCCAGGATATAGTTCACGCCCAGCGAACGCAGGAAGGTACTCTTTCCCGCCATGTTGGCTCCGGTGATGATATAATAGTTGTCGTCCTTGATGGTGAAATCGTTCTTCACCGCCTTGGCACCCAGGAAAGGATGATAGAGATTCTTTCCCTCGAACACGATTTCCGGACTTCCGATTCCTGCATTTTCAGAAACATCGCTATCTGTATCTGCTTCCGGACTTCCCGAAACAAATTCCGCCTCTTCCGCCTCTGGATGATTATATCTGAAATCCGCCATCGAAACCATTGCATCCATCTCGCTGATGATATGCATCCATTCCTCCATCTTCACCATATAGGTATTCTTCCATTTCAGGAAACTGCGAACCAGGAAGAAATCGCTCAGCATGAAGGCATCGGTGAAGAAAAGACCGAGGAAATTGCCTCTTCTGTCATACCCCTTCAATATCTTTTCCAGTTGGGCAAAGGAAGGCAGGGCATCTGCTAGGGAATTCTGCATCTCCTTGCCTGATTCGCTATGGAAATTGCGCCTGTTGATAAGCTGAAGTATCTGGGCATAGGCGATGAGCTGATGGCGAAGCTTGCCGCCATTGCTATCTATCTTATCAAGTGTCTGCTTGCAGACGAAGAATACCACCATGTATTGAACCAACACCCACCACAAGGCGAAATCCACCGAAAACATATTGCATATCGACAAAATCACGGAACCAACGACTCCGATAATCAGCAGCCATCCGATAACGAGCGATACCGGAGACCCAAACCATGCCGGCACCTCCATCTTCGAAACCTTCTGCATCGCATCCATCACCGCAGCAGAATCAATCTTTTTCATCTTGCCATTCACCATTTTGCCATCCGCAGTTTGGCTTCTGTTCTTTTCGCCAAGTGCCAGGAATTCCATCCGCCAGTTTTCGCCTTCTCCAGCCAATTCCTTCTGCAAATCCCTTCTTCTTTTGATATCCTCCATGCCCAAAGGCGTTTCCCGGGTAAGATTCCTGGCGAGTGCCTCCGAACCGCCCGATGTGATGGTTCGGCAGATGCGGTTGAACAGCGAACTCTTGCCGAAAACATCGAGGTCGAAGGAATAAGGATGCTGCGGATTCTGATAGGAATCGCCCGTCTCGAAAGGCGAGAAATCGCCCTCCAAAGCCTTGATTTCGTCCTGATAAACCTTGAGCAAAGCCGAAAGATGCTCTATCTTCTCCTTGTTCTTGTCGTCAATTCGTCTGATTCCCAGATAGGCAATCAGGCACAGCACTGCCCCCATCAGATAGTTCTGCGTATCTCCATCCAATGCGAAATAGCAGATCAGAAAGGCGAGGATGCCGCCAAAAGCCAGCAGTTCGCCCGTTATAAATCCCGTATTCTTACGCTTCAGGGCAGCCACCTCAGAAGCGTATCGGCTTACATATTGTTGATAATTCTCCTTGATATTCATACTTTTTCTTTATTTTTCTTTTTTGATGTGCAAAAATAGGTATAAAATCTAGATTTCCAAAATAAATTCTCTCATTTTAAGTCTTTTATACTTATATTCGTGATAGGAATCTGGCTTTTATGAACCCTTGGCAGTAAAAAGTGCTATGAAAATTTGGAGGTTACACAAAAACATCGTATTTTTGCATTAAAATAGTTTGAATAATGAGCAAGTATAAATTTAATATAGACAATTATCATGCTATAGGGCATGCTGATATCGAAATAGAGGGTATCACAGTTATCGTGGGTAGCAATGGCTGTGGAAAAAGCACTATGTCCCGTTGGTTGTATTATATCGTCAATACATTGTCTGTGTTAGACAGTCTCTTTTTCTCTGATTTCAGAGATGTGATTATCAAATCATTAGAGAAATATTCTACTGCGCTGGATGATATCTCAAATTATCTGGATGATGATAAAAAACGATTTTTTGACCATACCTTATCATTAATGACAATGGTAACATTGAGTAATGGTGGTGTGGAGAAGCTCGATTTTTATTATAAAAGAGCGATTGGTTCACTTGATGACATGCTGGTTAACTTTCTTCAGAAAGAGCAGAATCCTCAGCAGGTGCGTCGAGTGCTTAATCTTTTTGGGATTACTGAACAAAATCATGTTCATGAGGATATAGAACGAAATTCCATTCAGTTGTTTTCTGAATGTCTTCAGAAATATGAAAACAACAAAAAAAATCGTCCCATCAGTTACTTGAAAGAGAAAATCGCTTCTGTATATCGGGAAAAGGATGGCTTTCCTGCCAGCATAAGCTTTAAGGAAGATGAAGTGGAATTGCTTGTTGATAGACTTGGAAAGATATATAGTTTAAATAATGCCATATATATAGGAACACCAGCAGCTATTTCTCTTCGTCAATCAGATAGGGTTCTGATGACTTCCTTGGCACATAAAGTGGTTCACGTAAATGAAAAAGGAAGTGAGATTACCGGCAAACAGGAATTACTTCATTCTATTAATAAAATGATAGATGGTTCTATTGTAGAAAAGGAAAATTTCGATGCTGTTGATTTAGTTTATCACAGCAACAATGGTAAGGATATTAGAATTGAAGATATAGCATCGGGATTCAAACCGCTGGTTTATATGCTTCGTCTGATAGAAAACGGGTGGCTGACAGAAAACACTTTGTTGGAGATTGATGAGCCTGAAACAAATCTTCATCCACAATGGGTGGTTGAGTTGGCGCATCTTCTTGTCCGCATCAACAAAACATTTGGAACCAAGATACTCATCACGAGTCACAATCCCGATATGGTATCGGCTATCAGGTATATCTCTGAAAAAGAGGGCTTGTTGAATACTACTCGCTTTTATCTGGCAGAGCAAAGTGAAGGTACAGATTCGTTCTACTATAAGAATTTGGGCTGTGATATTGAACCTGTATTTGAATCATTCAACAAGTCTTTTGATACTCTTCAGAAATACGTAGAGAACTATGGCGAAATTTAAGATTGGCAATTATCAGGGAATCAAGATTGATTGTTGGACAGCAAAAGATTTATTTCTCAAAAACATCATGCTGATAAGAAATCTTCTGCAGATATGCTATTGCATGTGAATGATAAGAGATTACTTTTGGCCGATGCAAAATTCCGACTAAGCAATACCAGGAATTTGGATTCAAAGGAGATAGCAAAAAAGGTTAGTGAATCAAAGGCAATGGTTACTTCTAACTATTCTTTTGATAACAGTTTCTATGTTTTGCTGACAAAGAAAGCTGCAACTCCTTCCAATTTAAATAGGCTTAGAAGAAATGTAGGAAATAATCCAAATTATCAATTTATGGATGCCGTTGAATTTCATAAATTGTTCGAGGATTAATGTTTGAACTCCGTTCCTGATGTCTTGAAAACTCAGAAACGGAGTTTTTTATAACTTTTTTCAGTCGTTTATCGCCCGATACATCATGTAGTAAGCGTATATATATGCCGATGTCGTTGTTATCATACTGATGAGATTCATGCAGGTGAAGGCTGCCTGCTGGGTGTTACCTGCCAGATAAAACACTGCTACAGGGAGTAGATTCGAGCATATCAGCCATACCATGAAAACCAGGATAAGGGCTAAGCCCAGTTTGCGCATGTTACCTCTGTGCTTGCTGTACAGATGGCAGCCGGCTATCAGGGAGGCGATGACGGAAATCAATCCCATAGAGCTTTGTATCCAGGTAAGAATAGTTGCCGTGGGTGTTATCTGTCCGTTCTGCATCATCGTTACGAGATGAAGATTGAAGCATTGGCCCAGGATGAATGAGAGCACATAGTAAAGTACCATCAACTCGCTGCAGCGTCGTAGCAATTTTACGCCTGCCGGTAGCGTGTAGCGGAATATTCCCCATAAAGCTATAGGGGCGAGCTGCAAGACCAGTTGCTTGATGGTAACCAGGATGGGACTTATTGGAATCAGGATGGGACTTGTTCTGAAGGATAAGCCCGCTTGTCTGCAAACAGAAAATGCCAGCGAAAACAATGCGAAAATGCAATATGCATACATGGCATATTGTGCAATGCGATTTATATCTATAGAATAACTTTTTCTTTCCATAATTCTACGTTTGATGATTTTATAAACAGCTTATCTTGTATAAAGCCATTGCAAAGATACGAAGTTTTTGGGAAATTCTAGCAAAATAGGTGGAAAATGTTTGGCTATGATATATACTTGTTAAAAGAATGGCAGAGAGACCGATAAAAACTCTTAAAAATCATAACGTATCTTCTTGGATATCAATGTTTGTTGCTATCTTTGCACGGTATGTACTAATAACGCTACATGGATAAATACTAATAGTGCTACATGGGTATATACTAATTGAAATATAGGTTTAATCATACAGTGAATAATATGAAGAAGATATTTTTAGGATTGGCAGCTGCACTGATGTTGACTGCCTGCAATGAGAACAGACAGCCGGAGGCAATGACCAGCGTTGACTCTGCAAGTGTGGTAACCGATTTGATGATGAGTCGCAGAAGCATCCGTGCTTACAAGGATTCCGTCATCAGCCGCGATACCCTGAACGAGATTCTGAAATGCGGCATCCATGCGCCAAACGGGCAGAACCTGCAGTCGTACGAAATCAGAGTGATAGATTCTCCTGCTCTCATCGATTCAATCACCCAAGCCGTGGTAAAGGATAATCCTAAGATAGCAGAGCGCAAGGGCTTCAAGAACATCTTTGTGAATGCTCCATGCGTGGTTTGCATCGCCTACGATACTACTTATGATATGGCGCAGATTGATTGCGGTTTGCTTGGCGAGAACATCATTCTTGCAGCATGGTCAAGGGGCATCGGTTCCTGCTGCCTGGGCAGTTCTGCCCGTTGGATACTGGATTCTCCGTCGGCCAAGCCTTACCTCGACCGCATGGCATTCTCTAAGAATTATAAGCTGCTCTACTGCATCGCCCTGGGTTATCCTGACGAATCGCCGGAGGCAAAGCCAAGACGCCAGGACATGATAAAGTTCATGGATTAAGATAAATGAAGGTTGAAGTCCTGTTTCAGGACATCAACGTTTCCCTCCATAACCCAACAAAAAAAGCATGGTGCAAATCACTGCGCCATGCTCCAATAAAAGAAAGCCTTATAGTCAAAATAGAAATTAGCGATTCTAATTCTTATTCCGGTACTAATCTTTTTCTAGTACTTTGCATTCTGAGGGTCAAAGTTGGTCCAACCGCTCATCCAGTTGTTGCTGCCATCGAAGGCTCCGATGTAGGTTACGGTGTCGAAACCTGTCCAGCCGGCGAAACTTGCGGCTCCAAGCAACGGACTGCCGGCGATAGGAGTATAACCGTCTGCGCCAACCAATGAAGCCCAACTGTCAAAATACTTGTTGCTTGGCTCTGAGAAGAAGAAGGTATTGCTGTATGACTTCTGATTCTTGTCGAGATCCTTCTTGTTGGCTGCATCATAGAGGTAATCCTCATACTTCTTGTTGGCATCAGTACCAACGGCATCCATACCTGCGAAATATACATTCTGAAGCTTGAATTTGCCTTCCTTGGCATTCTTCACGGTTTCACCCTTCTCACCATCAACAATCAAACCGATAGGCCAGCCTAAGGCCACTGAGTTGATGCAGTTTAGGTTAGAAGAACGGCGAATCTGCATGGCTGACTGGAACTTGCCGAGAGCTGAACCGTTGTTTGGATTGTATGCTCCGGCAGTAATATAATCTGTGGTGTTCTGGAACTTATCATCCAATACCTTAGGACCTACAAAGGTGATGTTAGAGAAGGTTGCCTTGGTACGAGGATCTACGGTAGCACCATCGGCGCAGTTGTCGCTCTCGAAACCGTTGCTCTGAGAGGTGTCGGCTATCTTGCTGTCGCGCAGAGAAAGACCATACTGCACCTTTCCTGAGAAACCGTTATCTGTATCGAAATCATCATCCCAGCCCTTGTAGGCTACGAGATACTTGCAGTTTACTGTACCGCCAAACCACTCGAAGGAATCATCATTGGAATAAGATACCTGAACGTGGTCAATCTCTGTGCCTGAACCTACAGAACCGAGAGTCAAACCATTAATCTCCTTATCCTTCTGGAATGGATAACCGGCAAACTCGATGCGTACATAGCTTAAAGTACCAGAATTATCTGCATCATCTGCGCCACCATGCTTGGTACGAGGCCCACCTTCTATCTGCTGTTCAGTCTGGTTGTTCTTTGCCTTACCGCAGAGAATGATGCCGCCCCAGTCGCCAGGCTTTCTGCTACCGGCAGCCTCTTCAGATGTAAAGACGATAGGCTCTGTGGCTGTACCCTTGGCGATGAGCTTGCCGCCACGCTCTGCGATGAGTGCCGCCTTGGTTTGCTTGTCGCCCTTGATAATCGTTCCCGGTTCGATGGTAAGCTCAGCACCATCTGCAATATATACCCATCCCTTGAGGAGATAAGTGCCTTTCTTCAAAGTCTGCTTGCCTGTGAAAACGAATTCCTGGTCGCCGTTGCCAATCTGTGTTCCGTTGGCGTTTTCCTTGTCATCTGTTCCGAAGAGGATGTGGTCGCAAGCCTTCAAGCCGCCATTGGTTGTCCACTTGTAAACTACTTCTGATCCAGGATTTGGAGAAGGAGTTGGATCGTCATTGTCACTGCTGCAGCTGCTCAACATGGCAGATGCTGCGAGGATGCCCATGCATCCTAAAAAATACATCTTGTTCATCATTGTTTCCTGTTTTATTAAACAAACATCTATTATTATCTTTCTTGAAATTCTACGGATAGTCTCTAAAATTTATAGATTGCCTGCAAACCGATGTTTCTACCCGGCTTGTAGCATCTTGCTATTTCTTCTACTTCCTTCTTGCTTCCGTCGCTATATGTTACATCAGCAAACTGCTTGTAATATATCTTTTCAGCAAGAAGATCTCTTACGTTGAGCTTCAGTTCCAGATGCTCGCCGAATTTCTTAGCTAGCGAGAAATCGATGGTGTTGCGAGGCATCTCGTAGCTGTGAGGCACTCGGGAATTGGAGTCATCGCCTGTGCTCCCCTCGCTTCTGCCCACACCGATGATTCGCTTGCCTATGCGGTTGTAGAGCAGGGCGATATCCATCTTTAATGGCGCATTCTTATAGAAGATGCCGGTGTTGATAAGGTATGGCGACTGACCCTGCATCGGTCTGTCTTCTTCCTTCGCTCCCTTCTCAAACTGAACCTTGCTCTTGATGAGGGCACCGTTAAACGACCAACTGAAATCCTTCAATCCTATGAATCCGAGATTCTTTCTGATATCCAGCTCCACACCATAGTTGTTGGCACTCTTTGCATTCTTGTAAGAGTAAATCAAGTCAGTGCCACCAGCCACCGTATAGGTCCACTCGATAGGAGAATCGAAGTGCTTGTAGAAGACTGCCAGCGAAATGAGCTCTCCACGGGATGGATACCACTCATATCGCAGGTCGAGGTTATCGACATAACAGTTCTTCAACTCAGTGTTTCCCTGCACATTGCTGGCAAGGTCGAAGTCGTAATACACCGACGACGATACTTCACGGAATTCTGGGCGGTTAATACTGCGGCCATACGAAAGTCGCACCTGGTGCTGGTCGTTGATCTTATATGTTGTATTGAGAGATGGAAAAACATCATCGGTCTTGTAATGACGGCTCGATTCACTCTTCTCGTAGTCACGGGAATTGGAGATGAGTTCCATATCATTATGCTCGAAGCGGACACCGGCGTGGATGCCGAGTTTGCCAAAGGGGAGAGACAACGCCAGGTATCCGGCGCCTAAGGTGTTGTGTCCGCGGTAGTTATTGCGCATCTGCTTTTCCTCCAGAAGATACAGCTTGTCGTAACCCATGTTTGCCTCGCTGGAGAGCAGGGTTGGGATGTCGCTGTGGCGGAAGTCGGATGGCATGTTGTTATCTGAGACATTCCAGTTGTAGATGAAGTTGCGGGTCTGGTATTCTCGGGTCCGATACTCCCCATAGGCACCCACTTGCAAGTCTGGCTCAAAGTTGCCAAACTTGAAGTGGTGCTTGTCATTTACACCAAGAGAGAGAATGTGTTCGTCGAGCTGAGTCCACTCGCGGGATATGTCGTTGCCGGTGCTCAGGGCATAAACGCCCGATTCAAGAGCATCGTCGATGAGGTATCTACGACGGTCAGGCAAATGACGGTTGGCATACGCATACCCGATACTCCAGTCAAGGGCATCGCTAGTGAAGGTGTGCTTGCCGGTAAGCTGACCGTTATATGTAGTTCGACTGCGGTAGTAATACTCTGCGCTTCGCTCCAGGTTCGACTGGGCGCTCACGCCATCACGCCAGGTATATCGGCTGGTAGCCAACTGGTTGAAGATGTTTTTGAGCTGATACTTGTGATTGCCGTCCTTGGAAAGGAAGGTGAAGTTGAGCATCGCTCCGAGTCTCACATTATTATTATACTGGTCGTCAACAGAGTGACGGAGATAGTTCGGCTTGTCATTTGCTACATCATAGATGCCATAGAGATTGTTCTCCATGTTCTCGTAGGTGCGGTATTCGTTGGTATAGTTCAGGGCGGCGAGCATGCCGAGTGTTCTTCCGCCCAGCATCCAGCGCTGGTTTAGGCTGGCTGCCAGTTTCAAATCGCCCAAAGGCTTCTTGTTCTTGATGAGCCAATTATTATTGAATCCGTTGCCCAGGAGCGAAGTAGCATAATCGCCCACCGGTTTTCCGTTGGCATCGAGCTGTGGATTCAAGTCAGCATGGATGCCCCCATTCAGGTTTCTCAAGCCATTGTCGAACCCTAGAAAATCGGTTCCGGAACCTTTTGAGTAAGAAAAGTCCTTGAAGGCAGAAGATGTATTCCAGTTTCCGCCTACGGCGATGTTGAAACTGTTTTCTGCCGGAATCTCCTTGGTGTTGACGATGATGAAACCGCCCGAGTAGTCTGCGGGATATTCAGCCGTTGGCGACTTCACGATGGTGAGGTTGTCAATCTGCGAACTTGGGATGATGTCGAAGGAGAATGCTCTGGAATCAGCCTCAGAACTAGGCACTGCTCCTCCGTTCACCCACACATTGTTATAACGCTGCGACAAGCCACGAACCATCACGAATTTATCGTCGATGAGGCTCACGCCTGGCACTCGGCGTATCACCTCACCCGCATTCGTATCCTGAGTTCTGGATATTTCCTGTGCCGAAACATTACTCACGATGACGGGACTGTTTTTGGCCACCTGTATCATTGCCGCATCCGTATTACGCCTTTCCACTGCGGTAACGGTCACCTCCTTCAGCTGCTGTTCATCAGGTTGCAGCGCGATCACCTGGTCTGCGTCCTTCGCCTGAACCCCGTCAATTTTTTGAGTCTTATATCCTACATAATTAATATATAGTGTATATTTCTTTTCTTTATCCAATCCATCGATCTGGAAGTTTCCGTCGATGTTGGTGATAGCCTTCACGTTGGTTCCATCCACAGTGACGACTGCACCGATGAGTGTCTCTTTCGATTTCTGGTCGATTACGACACCCTTAATCTGTTGCGCCCACGTTGGCATGCTAGCCGCTGAGAGCAATCCTAATACAATAATTCCCCTTTTAGCATTCATAACCTATATCGTTTGATTTCGGTTGCAAAGGTACGGTGGTTATATTACACTGGGGTTGCAATGAGGTTGAAAGGCATTGACGAAGCTGCGACAAAGATGTTACTTTGGCAAATCAGCTCCATTTTTTCGGAAGAAAGCATTGGCAGCTATCTGTTTCGGATATTTGTGCCGTATTCTTAATCTCCGATCAGTCGGCTATCACCATGCAGAGTCTGAGCACATTTTCTTCGAAGTGCTCCTTGTCGATGGCATTGTTCTTGAGCAGGGAACGGTAGTTGTATACGGTTTGTGGCGAATAAGACAGGATGCCGGCTATCTTTGAACTTTCGGTGATGCCTAATCTTAACAGGGCGCACACACGGAGGATAGGGGGCATTTCTCCGTTCTCTTTCAGCTGGATGTGTGCCGATTCTGTAAGCTGCTTGTTCAGCTCGGTTATAAAAGTTGGGTACAGAGACAGGAATGCCTTGTCAAATTCCGTCAGAAACTCCTTGTTCTCTTTCTCTGTATTGGTTGAGGAAGAAAGGAGGCTCAGCAGCTCCTTACTCTGGTTGGCCTTGATCTTTCTAACTGCCAAGGTGCGCAGTTTGCTGTTTCTCTCTATGTTCTTATAGCACAGGTCAATATACACCTTTATCAGTCTCTCGCGCTTCTGGTTGGTGTCCTTCAGTTCGTCGTTGATGAGGTGCAACTGGCTGTTGAGAACTTCCATTTTTGCCGATGTAGCCGTGATTTCGTCTTTCTTCTGTTTCAGAAGTTTGTTCTTCTTACGGATGAACAGACTGCTAAGTCCCACTCCGAGCAAGAGCAGGAAAATGACCGACAGCGCAATGTAGAGCATGCTGTTGGTGGCTCTGATGTCATCTGTATAGGCATTGGTAATCATCTGCAATTTGGATGAAATCTCAATGCGGCGCAATCGGTTGTTGTATGCATAAGTATCTTCCAGGGATAGGTTGATGTATTCCTGGGCTTTATTCAGACTTCTGGTCTTATGTTTGCAGATGAAGAGTGCGATGTCTTGCAGGGCTACGTTTTCTTTTGTGGCAGAAGTGATGTCTGAGATGGCTGCAACCAGCAGGTAATGTTCCGTCAGTTTTTGGTTGTTGGATTTCTTGTATACTTCGGATAGGGCAAAGGCGGTCATGGCATGGAGACGGCTGTCCGGCTTTTCCATACTCAGTGCTTTTTTGTAGTATTGGATGGTCTTGTTATTGTTGGAATGATTGCTGTAATAGTAAAACTCTCCCAGCAGGTAGTAATAGAATGCATCTTTCTTTGGCGACAGTTCTAATGTTTTCTTCAGGTATTCCACTTTCTGCTGGTCGTAAATCTTGCTGAATTCATTGTTTTCACAATAGGTTGACCAGTTGTTGTATAGTCCGTAAAGTGTATAATAGTATCGAAACTGATAGTCAAGCGGATCTTCTTCCTTGGGTTCTATCTTCTGCATGATGTTTTTTGCTTCAGCATAGAATCCACGTGTGATAAGCAGGCTGGTTTGGCTAAGTTGGAATCTTTTATGATATAAGATGTTGTTGCTCTTTTGGGCAAGAACAAGGCCTTTTTTTACGTAAGTCATCGCCGAATCATACTCGTAGGCTTTGTATCCATTGGCGAGTTGCTCGTAAAGCTTGAGCTTGTCCTCGTTGCTGGTTACATATTTGGCACCCTGCTTGATGTCGTTCAGACTTTTCTCTTTTACTTCTACATAATGCGCACGTTTTTCCAGGGCAGCATCCAGCTGTTTGTAGAGCTGGCTGTTGTCTGCTTTTGCGCATAGTGGTAGTAGTATCAGTAGTACGATAGTTATAAAATGTCTCATGTTTCTTATGTTTTAAAGATTCTGCTGCAAAAGTAATAAAAAACTTTCAGAATCTCGCATCTACTAACGTGTTTTTTTAGAAATATTTAATTTGCTGATATTCAGCCTGATAAATCGGATAGTAGATAATGGTAATCTACCAAAAACCTACTAATCGCAACAACCTATTGAATTTTGACGTATTTTTGCGGCATCAAACAATTTTAATCGTTATAAACCTATAGATTATGGATAAAAACAACCTTTCAAAGAAAGTAGGTCTGCTGTTAGCAGGATGCTTTATTACTTTTAATGCTCTTGGTCAGACAACCATTAAGGGTCAGGTGGTAGATGCCACAGGTGAACCTGTCATAGGTGCCAGCATTCTGGTGAAAGATACCAAGAATGGTGCAGTGTCCGACTTGGATGGTAACTACAAGCTTGACAATGTTAAGGATGGTTCCGTCCTGGTATTCTCTTATCTGGGCTACCGTACCCAGGAAATTCCTGTAAAGGGAAATCATGTTATCAATGTTTCGCTGAAAGAAAACGACGAGGTGCTCGATGAGGTGGTTGTCGTTGGTTATGCTGTGGGCAGCAAGCGCACGGTGTCGGGTGCTGTTGATCGCATCAAGAAAGAAGATATGAATAAGGGTGTGGTAACCAGTCCTGCCGAGGCCTTGAAGGGTAAGGTTGCGGGTGTTATCATTTCTCAGGCTGGCGGCGACCCTACCAGTTCTCCAAGTATCCGTGTTCGTGGAACCTCTTCTCTTTCAGGTGGTAACGACCCGTTGATTATCATCGATGGCGTCTTTGCTGATATGACGATGTTCAATTCTCTGGCTCCTGGCGATATTGAGAGTCTCACCATCCTGAAGGATGCTTCTGAGACTGCCCAGTATGGTTCACGTGGTGCTTCCGGTGTCATCGTTGTTACCACAGCCAAGGGCAAGTTGGGCTATTCCAGCCTGAGCTACAATGGCCAGTTTGGTGTCAATACAGTTTATAAGAATCTGGATCTGATGTCGGCTTCAGAATATCGTGAGACAGCCAAGTCTTTGGGCCTGACCTATACCGATATGGGTGGCGATACCAATTTCCTCGAAGAGATTGAGCGCAATGTGGGCCTCACACAGAATCATAACATCTCTTTCTCTTCGGGTACAGACACTTCCAGTCTTCGTGCTTCTCTGGGATTCGTTCTCCGTCAGGGTGCCTTGAAGAATTCTGATATGAAGAATTTTACAGCAAAGCTGGATGGAACCCAGTATCTCTTCGACAAACATCTGAAGCTGGAACTGGGCATATTCGGTTCTCAGCGCAATAGCAATATCCAGTATGATATGCACAAGATGTTCTATTCTGCTACAGCCTATAACCCTACTTATCCTAATGTAAGAAACGACAAGGGCGAATGGGATGAGGATCTGCTTGCCAATGAAGTCTGGAATCCACTGGGATTGCTCGATATTGATGACTTCTACAAGGATGCCTCTGTCAATGTTCATGGCAAGGCAACGGTCAACATCATCGACGGACTCACTGTAAGTGCCTTTGGTTCATACAATTATTGGAACCGTGACAATAAGTTCTATATTCCTAACAATATCCAGATGGGTAAGCTGAACGGTAACGGATGGGCTTATATTGCCAATACCAACCGCAAGGACTATATGGGCAACGTCATGGTGAATTTCTCCAAGGATTTCGGCAAGCATCACATTGATGCCTTGGCTCTGATGGAGGGACAGAAGTACACCTACGACTGGAACTCACAGGAGGCACATGGATTTGATACCAACTACTTCAAGTTTAATAACATGAAGGCTGCTGCCAATGTGAGCTGGGGTAATCTGCAGTCTAACTACACCGAATATACCCTGAGCTCTTATATGGCTCGTGTCAACTATATGCTGGCTGACAAATACATCGCTACCGTCAATGTTCGTACCGATGGTTCTTCTAAGTTGGGTAATGGTCAGAAGTGGGGCTGGTTCCCTTCTGCTTCCTTGGCATGGGTAATCAGCAATGAGCCTTGGATGAAGAAAATCAAGCAGATAGACAATTTCAAGATTCGAGCAGGATATGGTGTGACCGGTAATCAGGATGCCATCGATCCTTATACTTCTCTCGCCCTGATGGAGCCTAATGGTGTAACTACCGTCAACGGCGCAACAAGTACTACTTTTGCGGTTACCTCCAACAGCAACCCTAATCTGAAGTGGGAGGTAAAGAAGACATTTGATGTCGGTTTTGACCTGTCGATGTTCAAGCAGCGTCTCAATGTAACCTTCGACTGGTACACTTCTGAAACATCAGATATGCTTTATACCTATACCGTGCCGGTACCTCCTTTCACTTACGACCGTCTGTTGGCCAATATGGGTACCATGACTAATATGGGATTTGAACTGGCTGTTCGTGGTGACATCATCAAGACAAAGGACTTCACCTTCAATTCCGGTTTGAATTTCTCTTATCAGAAGAACAAGCTGAAGAAGTTGAGCGGTACCTACAAGGGACAGCCTATGACAACGAGCGAGCATATATCTGTTGCCACCGTAGGTGCGGCTGGTCTGGTACATAATAATGGCGTAACCTATCTCATTGAGGGACAGCCTGTAGGTGTATTTTATCTGCCTCACTGCACAGGTATTGATGAGAATGGACAGTATATCATCGAAGACCTTGATGATAATGGTACCATTGATACGGGTGACAGTGGCGACCGCAAGGTTTGCGGACAGGCAATTCCTAAGTACTTCCTCGGCTGGGATATGAGTTTCAAGTACAAGAACTGGGATCTGACTATGCAGTTTAACGGTGCTTTCGGTCATAAGATTTACAATGCTACATCCATGACCTTGAACAATATGAGTAATTTCCCAACCTATAATATCCTGAGCGGTGCACAGCATCTCAATAATGGCAAGGGTATCCATGACGTTCAGATTTCTGATTACTGGCTGGAAAAGGGTGACTATATGAACTTCGAGTACGCTTCTCTGGGCTACACCTTTACCAAGGATATGCTCAAGTGGAAGTTCATCAACAACATTCACCTTGCATTGTCAGTCAACAATATCTGTACCCTCACTGGTTACAAGGGCTTGACTCCAATGATCAACTCAGCAACCATCAGTGGCGACAATCTGGGTGTTGACGACAAGAACATCTATCCTCTGAGCCGTACTTATACTCTGTCGCTCTCAGTGAATTTCTAAATGTTTTCACATAGAATAGATAACAAGTTCTAATTAAGAATTACATTATTAATATATAAAGGATTACAGTTATGAAACAATATATTATAGGCTCAATGCTTCTTTCATCGATATTACTGGCTAGTTGCTCACTGGATGAGACTCCACGAAGCAAGTTTTCTGAGGAAGAGGCTTTCAGTACCCCTAAGCTGGTATATGTAAACACAGTGGCTAACGTATATTCTTCCATCGGAAATGGATTGTATGGAAGCGATGGTGGCTCGGTACACACCTTCCAGGAGTTCTCTTCTGATGCCAGTATGATTCCTGGTCGTCAGGGTGACTGGGTAGATGGTGGAACCTGGCAGAATATCTTCCTCCACAACTTTGAGTCGTCTGTAAGCAAGTATAACGATGTGTGGAACAACCTGTATCGTGTCATCGGTCTTGCCAATTCTTCTATCGATCGACTCAACAAGTACCTGGGTGAACATCCGGAGTATGCTGAATATGTATATGAATTGAGAGCCCTTCGTGCTGTCTATTATTACTATGTGATGGATCTCTTCGGACAGGTGCCATTGGTTGTTTCTTCTCAGGTGAGTGCTAACGAGGTGAATCAGTCCAACCGCTCTGATGTCTTCAAGTTTGTCACTTCTGAGTTGGCAGAATGTATTCCTCATCTTTCAGACAGTAAGAGCCAGAACGAGGGTGAATATTATGGCCGTATCACCAAGGCTGTGGCATATATGTGTATGGCTAAGTGTGCCATCAATGCACCGGTCTATACCATCGATGATACCACTCCAACCAGCTACAGTGCCTTGGTAGGAACAGACAAGAGCGGCAAGGCTACTGCCAGCGAGGAGCAGGGAAAGACGGTTTCGGAAATGGGCAAAAATATAAACATCACTTTGGATGGTGAAACTCGCAATGCGTGGGAAACAGCAGTCTATTGTGCCGACCAGATTGCCAGCTTGGGTTACCGCCTGCAGCCTAGCTATGCCGACAACTTCATCGTAGCCAACCAGAATTCCGTGGAGAATATCTGGACCCGCCCGAATGATTGTGTTAACTATAAGATAGAGGATTACAACATCGTGCGCACCCTGCATTACAACCATGGTGGTGCCATCGGTTACCAGGGCTGGAATGGAGCCTGCTCTTCCAAGCAGCAGATGCTGGTATATGGCTATGGAACGGCTAATCCGGACCCTCGTCTGAAACTCAACTTCTATACCGACAAGGATTATATGGAGGAGACAGGAAAAGCTGTAGAGGACGGTGCCACTGACAAGCCACTGGAGTATATGCCATTGGCTGTAAAGGTGGATTTCACTGCTGCCGATGACCCTCATGCCATGAAATGTTCCGGTGCCAGAATGAAGAAGTATGAGTTTGACAAGTCCACTACCCAGCAGTATAGCTTCAACAACGACCTGGTGATCTGGCGTTATGCCGATGCCTTGCTCCTGAAGGCTGAGGCTGAGTATCGTATGGGTAACAAGGCTGAGGCTCTCACAATTGTCAATGAGGTTCGTGGCCGTGTTGCTGCTACACCTCGTACAGAACTTACGCTCAATGACATTCTGAATGAACGTATGCTGGAACTGGCTTGGGAGGGAGTACGCCGCCAAGACCAGATCAGATTCTGTACCTTTACAGAGCCTACTGCTGACCGCTTCAAGGGTGTGACCCACAATGCTTCTGCAGGTGATTACAATGATGATACGCAGGGCTATACCATGGTTTATCCTATCCCTTATGCCGTGCTCAACTTGAATAAGAAACTCAAGCAGAATCCAGGATATACTAAGTAGTAAATCATAAACTAAAAATGAAGAATAATATGAAAAAACTCTTTTTGCTCGCAAGCCTTCTGATGGCTTTTGGCATCTCTGCAGATGCAGGAGACATCACTTCTCCTAACGGACAAATCAAGGTGAACTTCACCTTGGATGGCACTGTGCCTACCTATAGTGTGACCTATCAGGGCAAGACCATCATCAAGCCTAGCCGTCTGGGTTATCAGCTCGCCAAGGGCGGCAAGGATGGCAAGGATCTGCTTTCTGATTTTAGTGTCATCAATGAGAAAACTTCCACTTTCGATGAGACCTGGACTCCTGTTTGGGGAGAGAACAAGTCGATCCGCAATCATTATAATGATATGCTGGTAGAGTTGAAGCAGAATTCTACAGACAGTTATATGAACGTTCGCTTCCGTGTTTATGACGATGGAGTTGGATTGCGCTATGAGTTCCCTCAGAAAGGCAATCTCAACTACTTTACCATCAAGGAAGAGCGTACAGAATTTGCCATGACGGGCGATCATACCGCCTGGTGGATTCCGGGTGATTACGATACCCAGGAGTATGAATACACCAAGACTCGTCTGTCGGGCATCCGTCCAGCCCTGCATGCTGCTGTCAGCAGCAATCTCTCACAGACTGTCTTTTCAGATACCGGTGTACAGACCTCACTCCAGTTGAAGACAGATGATGGTATCTACATCAACCTGCATGAGGCTGCCCTGGTAGATTATCCAGCCATGCATCTGAACCTGGATGACAAGACCATGACTTTTACCTCTTGGCTTACCCCTGATGCCCAGGGTATGAAGGGATATATGCAGACTCCGTTCAAGAGCCCTTGGCGTACGATGGTCATTACAGATGATGCCCGCAAGGTGTTGTCTTCCAACCTGATTCTCAATCTCAATGAGCCTTGCAAGATCAAGGATACCTCCTGGATTCATCCTGTGAAGTACGTGGGTGTATGGTGGGAGATGATTTCCGGTAAGGGTGAGTGGGCTTATACCCATGATTATCCTACCGTGAAGTTGGATGGAACCGACTATGTACATGCCAAGCCATCGGGCAAGCATTCTGCCAACAATGCCAATGTGCGCCGTTACATCGACTTTGCTGCAGCCCATGGCTTCGATGCAGTCCTGGTAGAAGGATGGAACATCGGTTGGGAAGACTGGAGTGGCTATATGAAGGAAAAGGTATTCGATTTCCTGACTCCATATCCTGATTTCGACATCAAGGCGCTCAATGAGTATGCACATTCCAAGGGAGTGAAGCTCATCATGCATCATGAGACCTCTTCTTCTGTAATGAACTACGAGAAGTATATGGACAGAGCTTACCAGTTGATGAAGGATTATGGCTACGATGCAGTGAAGAGCGGTTATGTAGGCAACATCATTCCTCGTGGCGAGCATCACTACAGTCAGTTGGAAATCAATCACTATCTGCATGCCGTAACCCGTGCTGCCGATTATCACATCATGGTAAATGCCCATGAGGCAGTGCGTCCTACCGGTCTCTGCCGCACTTATCCTAACCTGATAGGCAACGAGAGTGCTCGCGGTACTGAATATCAGGCTTTCGGAGGTACCAAACCGGGACATACCGCCATCTTGCCTTTCACCCGTCTGCAGGGTGGTCCGATGGATTATACACCGGGTATCTTTGAAATGGATTGCGCCAATGGTTCTCATTGCAACTCTACCATCTGCGGTCAGTTGGCACTTTATGTAACGATGTACAGTCCATTGCAGATGGCTGCCGATTTCCCTGAGAATTACGAGAAGCACATGGATGCCTTCCAGTTTATCAAGGATGTGGCTGTAGATTGGGACAAGTCTATCTATCTGGAGGCTGAACCAATGGAGTATATTACCGCTGCCCGCAAGGCAAAGGGTTCTGATAACTGGTTTGTCGGTGGCGTTACGGGCATGAAGGCTCATCAGTCTACCGTAAAGCTCGATTTCCTCGAGAAGGGCAAGAAGTATGTGGCTACCATCTATCAGGATGCAAAGAATGCCAACTACAAGACAAATCCTCAGGCTTATGTCATCACCAAGAAGACTGTAACCAGCAAGTCTGTCTTGAAGTTGAACTCCGTTGCAGGTGGCGGATTCGCAATTAGCCTTCTTGCGCAATAAAATGCAGGATTTTAAGTTGTTATGAAAGAAATTATTCTTGAATTAATAATGATGCTCATGAAAAGAATGAATAAAATGTTGTTGGTTGCTGCCTTGGCGGCAACCACACTTTCTGCTCAGGCAGAACAGAAGAAGGGACCGGCTTGGTTGAGTGATGCACTTTTCTATCAGATTTATCCATCTTCCTATATGGATACTGATGGCAATGGTATTGGCGATTTGCCGGGTATCACTTCCAAGTTGGATTACATCAAGTCGCTGGGTGTGAACGCCCTCTGGCTCAATCCGATCTTTGAGTCGGGATGGTTTGATGGTGGCTATGATGTCATCGATTTCTACAAGGTGGATCCTCGATTCGGTACCAATACCGATTTGGTTACATTGGTCAATGAGGCCCATAAGCGTGGCATGAAAGTTTGTCTCGACCTGGTGGCAGGACATTCCAGCACCAAGTGTGCCTGGTTTAAGGAATCTTCTGAGAAAGATCCTAACCAGCGTTACAGCGACTATTATATCTGGATGAACGATATTCCTGAGAGCGAGAAGAAAGAGATAGAAGCCCGTCATCAGGAGGCAAGTCCGGAGTCTAGTACCCGAGGCAGATATGTGGAGGCGAATGCTCCTCGTGCCAAGTATTATGAGAAGAATTTCTTCGAGTGCCAGCCAGCCTTGAACTATGGCTTTGCTCATCCAGACCCAAATCATCCTTGGGAGCAGAGCGTAGATGCGCCTGGACCACAGGCTGTTCGCAGGGAGATACGTAACATCATGGCTTTCTGGTTTGATAAGGGTGTGGATGGATTCCGTGTTGATATGGCGTCATCGCTCATCAAGAACGACCCTGACAAGAAGGAGGTTTCCAAACTCTGGAATGAGATGCGTGCATGGAAGGACAAGTACTATCCTGAGACCGTCCTGATTTCAGAGTGGGCTAATCCGCAGCAAGCCATTCCTGCCGGCTTCAACATCGATTTCTACATCCATTTCGGTCTTAAGGGCTATGCCTCTCTGTTCTTCGACCGCAAGACTCCATGGGGCAAGTGGGAGAAGAGCTATCAGAACTGCTATTTCGACAAGCAGGGCAAGGGTTCGCTTAAGGAATTTAGCGAGAACTATACCAAGGCATATAATGCCACCAAGAATCTCGGCTACATCGCTGTTCCATCTGCCAACCACGATTACCAGCGTCCTAATATCGGTACCCGCAACACGCCAGACCAGCTGAAGGTGGCGATGACCTTCTTCCTCACCATGCCAGGTGTTCCATTTATCTATTATGGTGATGAGATTGGTATGAAGTATCAGATGAATCTCCCTAACAAGGAGGGTAGCAATGAGCGCTCTGGTACCCGTACTCCGATGCAGTGGACCAAGGGCAAGAATGCCGGCTTCTCAACGAGTGCGCCTGATAAGCTTTACTTCCCTGTAGATACGGAAAACGGAAAGTTGACCGTTGAGGCTCAGCAGGGAGATCAGAATTCTCTGTTGTCATATACCCGTAAGCTGACCGCTTTGCGTCATTCAGCCAAGGCTCTTGACAATGAGGGAGATTGGAAGCTCCTGAACCAGAAGGGTCAGGAATATCCGATGGTATATGAGCGCACTTTGGGTGATGAGAAGTATGTTGTTGTCGTGAATCCTGGTGCCAAGGCAGCCTCTCTCAACATCAGCTCTGTAGGTGGCAAGGCAGTTTCTGTTCTTTCTACAGGCAAGGTTGTATATAAATCAGGCAAGAAGACCGATGCTATCAAGGCTTCAGGCATTAGTGCCGCCGTATTCAAGGTGGCTAAGTAACCTGTGAACATGATTATTGCTAGCTTTATTAAATATCAGAATCCGCATGGATTTTAAGGAAGAATAAGAAAGAATACGAAAAGATAATCCGAAACAGAAGCGTTGTCAGCTATCTGTTTCGGATTTTTTTGTATAGTTTCCTTACTCCTTTATCTCTTTCATGTTTGCAGGATTATAGGGAGGCAACTGCTGCATCTCCTGCTCTGTTGCTTCAGGCAAGGAAGGTATCTTGTTTCTGATGCAGAAATCGGTAATGGCGGCAGCTGATTCTTTGGGAGTAGAAGAATCCGGTTTGATGGATTGCTTCTTTTCTACATACTCCTTTTCCGTGATATATAGCTCGGTAATCACATGGATGAGTTGCTGCTGATTGTCTTTCTTATGAGAGAAAAGATAGCTGTTGTCAGATTTCTGGAAGAGCAGGTCCTTGAAGGAATAGTAATCTTCAGGACTTATCTGGTAGGTTTCCACCACATGGTCGTAGATATCTGTCTGGGTATAACCGAAAAGCTGGTGCGTCAGATTCTTGTAGGTAGGAAGCTGGTTGATTTCTATCTGACAGATATTCCGGCTGCTGTCCGTTTGAATACTGCCTATTGTCTGCTGATTGAGCAGGACGAGTTGAGAGCCCAGTGAATCTTTCAGCTGATATTTCTTTCGATATTGCTCAATAAGTGTCTTCTCTTCCGGCCAAGGTCGGAAGGTTCCTTTGTCGCTGACCATGAATGCTCGCTTTTTGTCTTCGGAAACGAGTCGGCTGTTGTGAAGATTTCTTTTGGAATAGGCATTGAGATCCGTCTTTCCATTCTTCAGGTTGATGTAATACTCCACGATGCCGTCGTTGAAGTATTTCATTACAGAGTCGTTGGTCTGGTAACTGCGATAATATCCCTTGAGTCTGATGAAGTGAGGACGATTCCCTGTTACGTTCACATCCTCCAGTTTCTGTATTTTTGTGATATGTCCAGGCATCTTCTCTTCCTTGTTCTGTGCCATAAGACTGGTAGGAAGGAAGAGGAGAAGCACAAACAGATATTTCATATAATGATGATGTTTCATATTGATGATGCTTTAAAAAACTACTTAATGATGTGCAAAAGTAAGAATAATCAGTTAGATGCGCAAAGAAAATCTGTTATTATTAGGTTAAAACCGTAAGTAAGTAAACGATTTCATACAATTATAATAAGGAATCGTGTGGTTATTGCTTTTCTTTTTGTATCTTTGCAGCCGTTTGGCAATTGTGGGTACCAAATCATACATAAAGGAAAAAAGAATATCTAATAATAAATAAAAAGTAATGACTACACTTACAATTTCTATTATTGTCGTTTTCGTGCTCGGCTATGCACTCATTGCCACCGAAAGCTTGACAAAGGTTAACAAGGCAGCAATTGCCCTGTTGATGTTGGTAGGTTGTTGGACCCTCTACATGATGGATCCAATGCAGTATCTCCAGTTGATGCATCCTGATTATACAGGCGGTGCTGCTGGAATGGTGGAGAAGGTGACCGGAATCATCCAGGAACATCTGGGCGATACTGCCACAACACTCTTCTTCCTGATGGGTGCGATGACCATCGTGGAAATCGTGGACCAGAACGGCGGATTCAACTGGGTTCGCAAGGTGATGAAGACCAAGTCGAAACGTGCGCTTCTCTGGCGTATCGCTTTCCTTACCTTCTTCCTCTCTGCCATCCTCGACAATCTGACCACCAGTATCGTGATGATCATGATTCTCCGAAAGCTCGTCACCGACCACAAGGACCGCATGGTTTATGCATCCCTCGTCATCATCGCAGCCAATTCGGGTGGTGCTTTCTCTCCAATCGGCGACGTTACCACCATCATGCTCTGGAACAAGGGATTGATTACTGCTGCCGGCATTATTGCCGAAATCTTAATCCCGTCTGTAGTTTCCATGGTGATTCCAGCCCTCATCCTTCAGACCATGTTGAAGGGCGAACTCGTGATGCCTGAGGTTTCTGCCCAGCAGAATGCATCGGTCAGCGATTTCACCGAAGGTCAGCGCAAGGCAGTGTTCTGGTTGGGAGTAGGCGGCTTGATCTTCGTTCCTATCTTCAAGAGTATCACCCACTTGCCTCCATTCGTAGGAATCCTTCTGGTATTGGGCGTTCTCTGGACTGCTACCGAAGTTTTCTATCGCGGTTTGCATCGTGGAGCTGATGCCGAGGGCACTCAGAAGCGAGTAACCAAGTTGCTTTCTCGTGTTGATATGAGTACCATCCTCTTCTTCCTCGGTATCCTGATGGCAGTATCCTGCCTGGCTGAAATTGGTGTGTTGACTGCTTTGGGTCAGGGCTTGAACGTCGTATTCGATGGCAACCACTACCTCGTAACTGGTATCATCGGTGTGCTTTCAAGTATTGTTGACAATGTGCCTCTGGTAGCCGGATGTATGGGTATGTATCCTGTGGCAGCCGCTGGTGATATGGCTGTGGATGGTGTCTTCTGGCAGTTGCTCGCCTACTGTGCCGGTGTAGGAGGTTCAATGCTGATTATCGGTAGTGCTGCTGGTGTGGTAGTAATGGGCTTGGAGAAGATTACCTTCGGCTGGTATATGAAACATATCTCCTGGATTGCTTTCGTAGGTTACATCGCAGGTATCGTTTGCTACTGGTTCATCCGCACCTTCCTTTATGCTATCTAAAGGATAAGCATTTTCAGATGTAAACCCCACACGCCCTGAAAGGGCAGAAGCTCTTAGCCCAGGGCAACACCCTGGGTAATGATGGATGCAAGCCTGTCGCCCTGAAAGGGCAAAAGCTTTCTCTCTTACGTGAAAAAGTTTTTTTTTGAGAAAAAGTCTCAAAGTCTCATTTTCTGTTGAAAATATCGACTTAAAGACTTGATAGATAATAAGATAAAGAAAATGAGACTTCTCGGTTTTGGTGCCGAGAAGTCTCATTAAAGTCTCATAGAAGTATCATTAATTCACTTTTTCTTTACAAGATACTTCATTCCATCTGCAAATCTCTTGTGTTTTAACTCACTCATATTCGCCAGTTTTCTGCCGAATCCCATCAAACTGTTCACCTTGAGCGATGAACCTATCTGCTTTTTCAGATAGTCGAAAATCTCGGCAGCAGTTAGATATTCACCCTCTTTCTCATTCTCAACCAACTCGAAATAGAGCATGAAATACTGGTCTATCGGCTCAGCCACCTCAAACTGGCAGTTGTTCTTCATGATCAACTTCACCTGTTCCGCATCAAAATAACTCTTCTCGCCATTGTGCAGGGCGGTCAGCGCCTGGGCGAAAAGCTGCTGATAGTTCGGACGCACGCTCACATCGATCGGTCCCGTTAGTTCCACGCCTATGAATCTTCGGTTGCCGGATGGGTCGGTGAGAATATCTGTGATGTTGCTCGTGGCGATGAACGAGGCGAGACGAGGAAATTCCATGACATGACTGCCATACGGAGGCTTGTATTTCAGCGTAGGCAACTGGATGAGATTCTTCAGAAAGCCCTGCTGTACCTGTGGAGAAATCTGGTTGAACTCATCGAGATTGATGACCATAAACTGCGCCATCGCCTGATAAACCTGACGTTTTTCTGACAGAATCAGATTATCGTTGTATCCCCATTGTAGCTCCGGTGGTAACAGCCGGCGACAGAAAGTACTCTTGTTGTAACCCTGCTTGGAAATGAGAAGCGGAGCCACTGAGTTGCCATACTGGCGATGGGTAAAGCCGCGCCACTGGTCAACCATGCCCAGGAACCAGGTGTAGAACCAGTCTGCCCAGTAAGGATTGTTGGTAGGAACCGTACGAGCCAAGGCACGTATATGGTCCTTCCCGTCCCATTTGTCGTAACATTGGAAGAGATATTCATCAATCGGATTATAATTCTTGATATAATCAGACTCCAGAAAATTCCTGACATCCTTGATGCTCACCCGGATGTCAGCGAGCTGCACCTCCAGCGTCATGCGCTTCTGCACTCTCGGATCCACAGGCTGGAAACCATACCAACCTTTCTCCTTCGGCATGTATTCCACGAATTTCATCACCGTGTTGTATCTGAAGTTATATTTACTTTTCAGCAACTGCATCATGCTCATGATATTCTCGCGAACGCTGTTCTTATCAACTTTCTTTTCTTCTTCCGAAGTATCGGAACCAGAAATCATCTGCTGATTATCTTCCGTGTTGAAAGCCTGGTTCTGAGGGTGCATGTTGCTGTCAATTTTCATCGCTACCGCCTTACTGTTGAAATAAGGTTTCGCATCGAGTGTCATCATAAAACTGTTGTGCATCGAAGGCTCAAAAGACAGGTTTGCGCCCGCTTCTATAGAAGGTTTCGGTCCGTCTGTGAGCACCGAAGCCTTGGCAATCGCCTGATATACAGGCAAAATCTGCTGGTAAGCGATGCGGTACAGTCGTTCGGCATCCGCCTCCTCTGCAGGCAGCAAATCATCTTCGTTGCAGAATTTCACCAATACGATAACCGACTTACCATCAGCACCTTCCAGCGCAGCAAAGGTAGAAGGCAGCATGGCAACCGAGCGCTTCACGCCCTCCACGCCATCTGCATTCGTAATGTTTCCGAATTTCAGCATCAGGATACCGTTGCACGCCTTCATCTTCAGGTTGTTATTTTCGTCTTTGGCGAATTCAGCAGCGGGGTAGATGTGCATCCATGTTGGCATATCCTTGTAATATTCGTAGCCGCTTTCCATATAGGTCACGTATTCGCGGAAATGGGTAACAGTAAGTCTGCTGTCATCTTTTGCGATACGTTGCAGCAACTTCTCCATCGTCTTGGTGCTGACGAGGAGCTGCTTCTTGTTGTTTGTATGAACGATTGTTACCTTCATTGAATATATTGATTAGAATGTTTGTTTGTTAACTATTAACTGTTAACTATAAACTATAAACTCTTGTTTGCGTTGCCCAAAGCTTGGTTGGTAAATTGGGCACTCGTTTCCCGTTGTACGGGCAATGGTTGCCCGTCACGTGTTCTCTAGTTGCCCGTCACGTGTTCACCGGTAGCCCGTCACGTGTTCTCTGTGGGACCGTTTAAATGGCATGGCTGGAACATCTGGAGGGCAGAGAAAAAGATTAGCTTTTAGTGAAATCAATCTCTTCTGAGAAATGGTCGAATTCAACATCTTTATATCCGTATCTGGCGAAGAGCTGTTTGATATATGCCTGTTGTTCCGGCAGGAGTTTCAGTTGTCCCAGTTTGTAACGGTAGTATTGTCCTTTGCTGCCGAGGTAGTCTCTCATTTCGGCGCGCAGAGCAGGAGCGTCTTTCACTTTCATTTCGGCAAAGAGTTTGTCGAATCCCCATGCCATTTTCACGACACGCAGCGGAGCGAAGTACTTGCATTCTCCGTTTTTCAGGGCATTTGGGAAGATGGCATCCCCTCTATCAGTCTTCTCGTTTTTGTAGAGACCGGATAGATAGTGGATACATTTGTTTTTCATCGGACATGGTTCGGTGAAACAGTAGGTGATGTTGCTAGGTACGTTTCCGTACTCAAAAGCCTTTTTCAGTAATTCCTTTTCATCCATGTTTCTTAAGTATTAAGAATAAAACATTCTGTTTTACTAAACGCAAAAACATCCTGTTTATTGCCTTGCAAATGCTATTATTATCACTTCATAAAGCATTTTTTTTCGATGCAAGCAAGAAATCATGATACTTCTCGCTAATTTATGATACTTCGATGATACTTCTCCCTTCATTTTTAGAGAAGTCTCATTCGTGATAAAGTTCTGTGTATTAAAGATATAAGCTTTGTTTTATGCCTAAAAATGAGACTTTGACACTTTTTTCGAGAAAAAAGATTTATACGTGCGTGTAATTGTTGGTTCTTTATCGCTTGCGTACTTCCTTCTAAATATCATCCTAGCCTCATCCCTTTTGTTGGAAGAATCATGTTCCACAAATAGCTCTCCTTTTTACGATTGTGTCCCCCTCACATAACTTTTTTCGAAACTTTTTAGCTAAAAGTTTTGTTGTTTCGTTTTTTTTCTATAATTTTGTAGGCAGTTAGCGATAGAAATGTGTAAAAACATGAAAATCGCAGCAAAAGTCTCGAACCACGCCGAGCCTTTTCATATTTGCTTTAGCTTTATGATAGAGGAGAGTAGGGTGGGAAAGAGACACGACATATATAAGGCGCATACTTGGCGCTTTGTTCACGACTGATAGAAACTTCGCAACTTTCAGATACTGTCATGGACTTAGCAACGGTAGGTGTCTACGGGTGTGATTATATCACAGCCAATGGAGTATTGTATACCTATAATAATAGGTAAGATACTCCATGTGGTGGCGTATATCATATCGGCGTGGGCTCTAACGTTGTCTGTTCAGCAGTATCGGGCAATGCGAAGGCCTCTATCAGTGGGACAGACGACAGGCAGTTCCCACGCTTTTTTATGTTCGTATGAAACTTTGATGTCTAATCGCACAGTGTTGATGGGGGACGTATCTGCGCACATAAAAAAGCAAAATGTTAAATAGATCTTTAAAACTGCCTAGGATTGGTTCTTCTTTATTGATGTTTTTAGCCTCAATGAGTCTTGTTGGTTGCACGTCAAGTTGTGGTGGAAATAAGGTGGATTTGAGTCCTAATCCACAAAACATCCAAGCTTACTACGAGAAAGACTCACAGCGAATGCCAAATGAGGGGAAATGGGCTGCCTATTTTGATTTTTCTGGTGTTTATATAGCATACGATGACCCAGCTACTGCTCAAACCTTTAATGGTATCACACAGAAGGTTACAGGTTCATTGAATAATTATGACCTTTATTCATTGGCTAATGAAAAGATTGAAAAGTTGAATGGAAACGATTTGCATTCAGCTGCGAATATCTTTGCTCAACTACATAACCCTGCAGCTCAAGGACAATTGTATGCTCCTATAGAAAAAACTCTCAAGAAAATTGTCGATGAGAATAGAAGTGCCTTGTTGGTAACGGATTACGAGGAATATACACCAGGACATCAGATTTATCAACAAGCTTATGCTACTCCTTACTTTGAGGAATGGTTAAAGAGAGGTAAGGATATAACGTTCTTTGTGACAGATTACAAAGAAGGTGCTCTAGATAAACATCTTTACTATACTGTTTTTGATGACGAGAATCATCGCTTCTTGAAAGAAATTGAAGATGGTTTGCAAGGCAAGGCTCAGAACTATAAACGTTTTACGCTTTCTATGCATAACTACACAGTATTGCCAAAGAAAGGTGGAACAAGTGGTGCTTATGCAGGTCCTTGTATAGGTGGAACTTATCATGATGAAAATGGTGATGATGTAGTTACTGGCTCTGTGGAGAATGGAAAGGATGATGGCTTTAATTTCTTGCAGGGATCACGTGCCGAGTTGTATACTTTTGATGAGGGTTGGCAAGCTATCGTGGAAAATGCTCGTGGCCAGCAGGAAGAAGAAATTCCTTTGCAATACCGATTCCGGCATTTGTTCCAAAATCTATATGCAGATTTTTCTAATGTCGATTCTTATCAAATAAAAGGCTTAGCGGCAAGAATGGCGGACATAGGAAAAGATTTTGACCTTTATATGAATTGGCATACAGCTATGCTATATAAACCTAAGACTACAATAGTTGAAGGAGAAAAAGAGATTGAAGTGCCAACTGAAAGCTCTAACTTATATGATGAGCAAGGTAAACTTTTACCTGAGTTTGATTATGTAAAGTTGGGAGGTAGAAATATTGCGGATATTCAAGGAGTGGTAGCCTTTGATCAAAGTTTGTTCGCTCAATCTTTTGCCAAGACGAAAGGACATGATGTAGAGTTAGCTGTAGATTTGAATCCTCAGTTTGGTGGTGTTATAGCTGGTAATGAGGAACCTTCAGGTCTTTATCGCATAGACATTATTGTGGCTAAGGCAGAGCCAAATCTTGGTGTTCAAATAGATAACCTCTTCTCTTGGCCTGGCAATAATTGTCTCAGCTCTGCGATTAGAAATGTATTGCAGCATTGCAATCCTCAAGGTAGCTGTGTATATAGCTATTTTATCAGAATGAATCAATAACAATCGTATAACCATATAAAAAGAAAAAGTATGTCAGAAATTATCGTTCCTGTTTATATTTGTGCCTTGGTGGCATCGGTATTGGCTTTGGTGTTGGCTATCATTTTGTCCAACAATGTTTCTTATCAGCCTAATCTGAGTGATGTAAGAAAACGTAAGGTGATATTCTGGTTCTCCAGTATTGTTGCACCTGTTGTTTCTGCATTACTTGCATTTTTGTTTGTATATATAGGTTTGAAAACTGGTTCAAAGAAAAGTACATTTATGCTACATATGTCTATTGGACTTTGTGTTTCATGGGTGGTATATGTTGCTCTTGGCTTTGTTGTTTCTAAGGCGAACAAGCAAGGCAAGTTAGGTTCTTGGTTCTAATATGGAGTTTCGATTATGAAAGATAGTTTATTTATTATAGCCATTGGTGGCACGGGGATGAGGTGTTTGGAGGCTTTCGTGCATCTCTGCGCTGTAGGAATGTTTGACAATGAAGAAATCAACATACTTACACTTGATACCGACCAAAGCAATGGTAATAAGGGCCGTGTAGAACGATTGATTGAGTTATATAATAAGGTGAAGACTGATAATCCAGAATCACCTGGTGGAAGTCCGAATTCCAATACTTTCTTCTCTTCCAAGCTGAACCTTTATCGTTTCTATACGGATTATTCTATGGCAAACCGTAGTACTTATTCTAAATTGAGCGCTACACAGGGTGTAGGACAGGAAACGGAAGAAGATGACCATGATTTGGCAGACTTGTTCTTGGAGCATGATACTGTGCAAAGCTTTAATCTGGAGCATGGCTATCGTGCGCAAACTCATTTAGGTTCAATGCTGATGTATCATGGCATAGTAGAGGCGGCTTGTCATTATGTGGCAAACAAAGCTAAGGCAACAGAACCTGAGCTACAGTTGGCTGATTTTCTGACAGAATTGCAGAAGAGCGGTACAGGTGCTCGTGTGTTTGTGTTTGGTTCTGTATTTGGTGGAACAGGTGCATCTTCGATACCAGTTGTGCCTGAGGCTTTGAAAGAGGCTGGAAATATCATCTCGCAAAATACGATAGACTTCAATAAGGTGAAGTTTGGAGCCACTTTGCTTACGGAATACTTCAGTTTCCAATCTCCTTCTGATGCGCAACGTAAGCAAGAAAAGTTGGTAGCTTCATCCGATTATTTTGCCATCAACTCACAAGCGGCTTTGCAGTTCTATCAGAATGACAAGACGGTGAAGGAACGATATAAGCGTTTCTATCATATAGGCTGGCCAGCAAAAGACCTTAATGTCTCAGATAGCAATGGCGGTGAAACAATCACAGGTGGCGCAGAACAAAAAAATGCTTGCCATGTTGTGGAAATGATGAGTGCTTGTGCAGCTTATGATTTCTTTACGATTGATGATCAGAATTTACAAAATACTTCGGTTCAATACTTATATCGTTCGGTAGAATTGGATGATGCAAAGAATTTAACTTTCCGTGGTACGGATTTCGTAAGTCAATCCAAGGCTTCTGAGTTTATGCAAAAGTTGGGCTCATTCTTGACCTTGGCACATATCGTTCTATCTAAGCATGGTGGTGCTTTATTGCAGAATAATGTGGAAGATAAAACGAGAGGTACACGTGGCTTTATTGCTCGTCTAGCGGAACAGGAAATCCCTGACTACAACGACATGAAAAAAGAACAGTCTAAGGAGATTGATGACTACATGAAGGAATTTGCCTATAGTACAGAGAATGGAACTATAAAGCGTGGATGGATTTATCAAGTATATAACTCTGTACGTTTGGCAGGTGTGAGTCGTTTCTTGTTCCCATCGAAGGTTTTCGAGGAAAATGTGATGTCTCTTGCTGCAATGGATCCATGTAAGGAGATTCAAGAGGAAAGAAAAACAGGCTTGTTTAAGACAGACAAGCGTACAGATTATGATGATTTCATCAAAAATCTCCCTAAGTGCCGTCCTGTAGATGAAAAGCAAAATGTCAGCACAATGAAAGAACGTTTCTTGGCGCATATGTTCAACGCCATCAACTTTACAATTCCTTTTAGTGCAAAATTATAAAAGTTTAAAATATAAGTCTTATGCCAGATATTAAAGCATTAGTAATCAATGTCAAACCTCGTAGCCAACAACAAGGAGCTGCTGGACAGTGGCAGGATTTGACTTCAAGCATACAAGCTTTTACACGAGATATAGAGACTCCATCTATTCAGGATGGAGTTGATGTTAGTGCCATTGTTTCGGGTGTGCCAACTGTATTTGCTCGTGCCGACCTTTTCAATCATGCACTCAATGAAATACAGACAATCCGTAAGGATGCTTCTGTTGGACTAAACCAATATTATGTCAATCTTGTAGATGAGTGGCGAGGTCTTATCGCTTGTATTGCTTTGAATAATACTGCAATAGAGATACGTCGTATCACACTTGCCTATAGTGACGGCAAGGATATGAAGACTACGGAAAATATGTATGAGCCAAAAGGTGCTTTTGGTAATATGCTGATGAATGACCGCAGCCTTTGGACAGAGCAGGGTAAGGCTAAAAATGACCAAGTGCAGCCTTTTCTATACCTGATTAAATATAATAAGCAAGTGGTTGGTGCCACTTCGCCTCGCTCGTTGTTCTTTACTTCTGTGTCTTATGGTATAGATAAGAATGCTGCGTTTGTAGACCCTGCGACTCACCGTTTTACAGACCCACTGCATAGCACGATTTCTGATGAACAACTGCTCAATTTGTTTGCTTACGTAGATAAGTTGTTGCCTCGTATTAAGCAGTTGGAAGACTACTACAAGCAGACTGGACTCACATATGAAGGAATCAAGGGTGAATTGGGTACATGGCGTAATGAAATCTTGAAACTCATACGCGACCGAAAGCTCGATGAGAATAATGCAAGTGCTCTTCCTGTACAAGGCTTTGGATTACCATTTAGTTTCCTTAATTATACAGAGGAACTTTATGGATATAATGGAGATATAACCACGGAACCTGATGCTGATGGAGTAGCAAAAGCTTTTAAACCAGAGGAACTTTTGTTGCCTAAGGATTCTAAGTTGCTTAGGGTTTGGCTACCACGTGAGTATGAAAAAGGTGAAAAGGATATAGCGACATTGCCTATATTTTTGTTGAGAGCACATAGGACAGGCAGTACGGATTATGCCTTCTTTGCTATCCCTTTGAGTCAAAAGGGATTGTTAGTGTTTGGTCGTAATGTAAGCTCTTTGCTGGGGTATACTCAAGCTGGCGTTAGTATCAATTCACACATGGATGCCGAGTTTGATGAGGATAAATCTAATCTTTCAGTGCGGTTGACTATATCTGTAACCGATGAAAATGGAGACTGTAAGGAGAAGACCATTCCTATAGAGTACAAGATTAATGGTATATTTAAGAGAAACAAAGATGTCGTGTTGTGGCCTAATTTCATTTCCGATAAGTGGAATCGTTATTTCTTATATTCAGAGATGCCACACAATGCTCGTCAAGAGGATTGCCAGTATAGCGCAATTCCTTTTGTCGGTGATGAAAAGCAAGATAATGAGATTATTACCGATTATGATGGTAATATACAGTATCTTGCAGATAAAGGTGTTGCTTTGGGTGATGCCAAACTGTTGGTGACCAGCGATAATCGTACTGCAACTAGCAAATATAAATATGAGATATTTGAGAGCAAGCATCCTTTCAGAGGAGTGCGCTTTACTCATATCACTGGTTGTGATAGTGGCTTTGTTTTGATACATTATAGCAGTACCTTAAATGCGAACGATTCCTTACCAAAGGATATGCTTGATGTTAATCGTACATTGAGTGATGTTACTGTTGGTGTGGACTTTGGAAGTACTAATACTTCTGTGGCTTATCATGATGGGCAGATGCAATATGCAGAAGGCATACAGTTTACTGGTCAGCGAGTATCGCTCTTTACTGATTTGGGAGCTAATGCCAATCAAGCTCCTGCTGAGCGAAATGTGCTCTTCTTCCAAAATGAAGATTTGTATTCGAATGCCATTAAGAGCATTCTTGCCATCCACGATGACCAACGTTTGCCAAAAAATGAGTTGGATGGTATCAATACCTTGCGCAGTGAAGCTGTACAAGGAGGATTCCCATGCTTCTGCCGTCACTTGCCTGTTGACAATGTTGCGGATGACACGATGACGCTTGGCTTCCGAGGTGGACAGAATATTGTGCAACTCATCCATAATATGAAGTGGAGTGATAGAGAGGAGGATAAGGCGCATAAGCAGGCTTTTTTAGCTTCTTTGTTGTTGCATATCTATGCAGAGTTGTTTGTCAAAGGATTTGTACCAAATGTTCTTAGATGGTCGTATCCTTCGGCAATGGGGTATAATTTGATGTTGCAATATAATCAGATTTGGCAGTCTTTAGAGCATGTTTCTCCTGTAGTTGATGCTATGGGGAATACAGTTTCTTTGTCTGTGTCTTCAGTGCCAGGTTTGAACATAGAGATGGGGGAAAGTGGATTTGGTGTGAGCGAAAGTGCATCAAGTTCGATTCCTGACGATGGATTTGGGGATGATAGTCCGTTTGGAGGTGGAGACCCTTTTGGTGGAGATCCATTTGGTTCAGAAGATGTTTTCAGCTCTTCGCAAGCAGAAATGAATTCTTTCTTAAATACTGCAAGTGCATTCGATGATAGTGATAATCCTTTTGGCTCATCTTCTGCTAAGCAAACAAAAATAGAACAGAAACCGCTTGTTCCTCATCGTGAGCCATTCAAGTTTGAATTCAAGGATATTGATACAAGTAAAGCTATGACGGAAGCTTGTGCTGTAGCAAATTACCTATCATACAATATCAACAGTACCAATGAGCTAACTTTCTGTTTTGATGTAGGTGGTAGTACGACGGATATATCTGTTATTTGTAAGGACAATGTGGCTAGTAAAATGTTGAAGCAGAATTCTATTCGTTTTGCAGCCCAGAGAATATCTGCGGCAACGAAATCTATGGAGTCGCAGTTTGAGAAGGCATTAACGAATGTTTGTCATCGTAACAACTTGAAATTGCTTGGGTTTAATGATGGTCAGAAACTCTATTCTGCAGCGACTGCTCCATACTATTTCGAGCAAGTAGTTGACCAATTGGATACAAAGCAACTAACGGAGTTTTATCAGATTCTATCAACAGAGTGCCGTCCTTTGTTCTGCGTGGATATGTATGTAACAGGTCTTATCACTTATTATGCAGGACAGTTGGCAATAAAGTTGATAAAAGAAGCACGTCAGTCGGACGAATTGTCAATGTTCAAAGAAAATTGGCGACCAAAGGTAAAGATTATCTTTGCAGGTAAAGGCTCTCGTATCTTCGAGTGGTTATATACCATCAATAAGAATGTAGCCCAGAAATACTATATGGAGATGTTCTGTATGGGTATGGGAGGTGTTGAAACCGTCACGGCAAATCTAGGTGGTTGGCCCAATATTGACATTCAAACGAAACAAGCAAATGAAGTCAAGTTTGAGGTATCTAAGGGATTGGCAAAGACTATCGCAAGTCCATTGCAAATTTCGGATAAGGTTATCGAGATTGTTGGAGAAAATGGCTTCACTCTCTATAATAGTAGCACAGGTAAGGAAGAAGAGTTGAATTTTGATGATAGTATGTCTTCTGATTTTATGGAGAGTATAGGTGTTTGTTTCAAATCACCCGAGACTTTGGATAAGAATAAGATGTGTTTCTACAATTTCGCAGGAATCTTCTATAAGTATGTAAAAAGTCTTTTTGGAAAAGATATGGTGGATTTGTCTAAGATGATGAATGGCATCATGTCAATGGCGAATATCAATACTTATATCCAAAATCTTCCAGAGATGCAGAAAGCCCGACGCCAAGATAAATTTGACTATGTGGCTCCTATCATCATCCTCGAAGGTATGAAGTTCTACGATGAGTTCTTGATGAACATATTTAAGAGTTGAAAACAGATAAAATCAGAAGAAAGTGAATTATTGCATATTGGTAACTATATCGCGTAATACAATCTCCTTCCGCTATTACCGCACGGATGGCGACAATCGCTTTGTCGATTTCATGCAGGATGGTGGAGGTGAGATGCCTTTTGCCATAGAATGTGTAGGCAATGAGTTTGTGATAGGTAAGAGTGCGTTGGACTCGGCAACCCAAAAACTGGCTCCAAATGCTTTTGCTAACATTTTCGATACTTGTAAGGAAATGCGTACATTTCGATTTGCAGGACGTGATGAGCAACTCAATAAATTACCATTCTATGCAATCAAGTATTATGTTAATAAAATCTTACAAAACCGTTTTTATGGAGAGGTCGGAAATATTGATAGTAATGTATCTAAGTTGCCATTGGTGTTCCTGTTTGCCCCAGAAATAGATACGGATAAGAAACTTTTTATAAGTAGCCCATTTGAAAAAGGTGGCTTTCAGAATATGTGTTCCATAAGTTACTGTCAGCTTTTGCTGCCTGTTGTTATGGAATCTTTGCCAGAAAAACAAAGGGCAAAGGTTGCTATTATGGTTTCGGTAGATAAGAATGATTTGCTGTTGCAACTTTATGATGCTGTGACTAGAGAAACGCTTATGGATTCCATAAGAATAGAAGGACTGGGAAGTGACCCAAGATTGAAACAGACAATGGATTTGATTTGGTCAGGACTCTTTAATTATAACTATCAGCCTCGTGAACAAGAGGAAAATATATTGAGAGAAGCAGCATTGCGATTTCTCAATAGTAATGTGAGGACGGCTAATGATGAATTGTGTATGAGCGATGGCTCTATGCAAGCTTATTGTTTGTCCCGAGACGACTTGGATATGTCTGCTATAGGTGAGGCATCTAGATTGGTTTCGCATCATCTGAATGAGGCTTTGAATAACAATGGCTTGAATGTAAAGCAATGTCAAGTTGTTTTGGTGGGAAAAGCTGCAACTGACTATTTTGAGAATATCTTTGGGCAGATGGCGTTGGCTTATCCAGTTAGAAAGGTAACGGAGAAAGTGAAAAACTTGATGCTAGACCGATTGTTAGGTTTGGTAAAAATGGCAGATTATGACGTGAGTAATTTGTTTTCTCAAACTCCTAAGGTGCAGACAGTACCTGTTGTTTCAAAAGAAACTTCGGTAGCTTCCGTATTACCAGTGGAAAATGTTGCTGTTCCAACTCCTGCGGACAAAAGAAAGGTTCGAGTTATGAAGGCAGATATAAATGCTAAACTTCGAGGAAATGATGCAAATGGTGCTTATGCAGTTTATGAAGAATTGAAAGAATGGGTAACTCAAAAAGGCTTTACAGAATGGAATGACGATTTGAGTAAGTTGTCAGAAACAATGGGGAGCATGAAGAGGAAAGTGAAGGAGGCTCCAGAAAATAGAGACAAGTTATCGTCAGTCCTTAAGCCTGTTTCTGATATTCCAAAGAAAGCACCTGTCGTTGACTTGAAGAAGATACAGCGAGAGTTTCATCGAGAGACAGCAGATATAAAAGCTTTGGCTCGAACTGGTAGAAAGGATGATGCTAGAATAGCATTGCATAAGCTAGAAACACGTTTGCATCGTGATGACATCAAAGAGTTTGACGCTGCTTTAACAGACATAAGAAAGCAATATGGCTTAGAAAATGCTGGCGCTGTGAAAAAAGAAGAGAACCCAGCTAAAAAGAACAAGTCTGAAGCAGAGATGCTGCTTCAAAAGGGATTATTTGCGGAAGCAAAGCGAATTTTCGCAGAGGAGGGTAATTCTGAGATGGCTCAGGCTTGTTCTAAATTGATAAGGGCAAAGCGCAATATAGCATCGTACGTAAGTGGTATCGATTCTGTTCGTCGTAGTCGTAATATGACAAGCAAACAGAATGCAATCAGAGAGTTGGAAAATTGTTCGGTTCTTTATCGATTGTATAACTTGGAAACTGCAGAAATAGAGCAACTTATCGAACAGTATAAAACAATATAATAAACAATTTAAATGTAAGATTATGGCAAGATTTCAAATTGAGAAAGGTGAGCGCTTTGCGCTTGACAAGAGTGAGGGATTGGAGAAGGTACAGATTGACCTTAATTGGAAATCAGGTGCAGACTTGGATGCATCCGCTTTTCTTGTAGGTACAGATGGCATGATAATGGATGATGCAGACTTTGTGTTCTACAATTCTAATCATCGTGCTAATCCTGAGACTGGTGAGGTTGAGCCTTTCAATAAGGCTGTTCATGGTAATAAAGTTCATTGGCGTTCTGCTACAGTTCCTGTTTCTGCAGATGGTTCTGTCCTTGGCTCTCCAGATGACCTTGGCGATGATGAGGAAGGTGATGAGGCTGGTGAGACTATGCACGTGGATCTTTCTAAGGTGAGTCCAAAAGTTCAAGAAATCATCTTCTGTGTTACAATCTATCATGGGGACAAAGATGGAGTGACCTTTGGGGCAGTTCGTGAGCCTTCTATTACCATTTCTAATGAGGAGACTGGTGAGGAGCTTTGTAAGTATAATCTTAAGGAAAATTTCTCCACAGAGACTGCAGTTGAAGCAGCTAAGCTAGTTTGTAATGATGAGGGTGAATGGGAATTTGAAGCCGTAGGTGAAGGTCACGATGGTGGCATGCAGACTCTCATTGATATTTATGCATAATAAATTTTCAAACGATTACGACTATGGGAAGATTTAATTTGTCAAAAGGAGAACGTTTTAAAATAGCCAAATCGGAAGGGTTGAGTAAAATCAAGGTGGTATTGGATTGGAATTCCGATGCCGACCTTGATGCTTCAACTTTTCTTTGTGGCGATGAGGGCGTGATACTTGATGATGCAGGCTTCGTGTTCTATAACTCAGAGAATCGAGAGAAACCATTTGACCGTGCGGTGTTTGGTAACAAGCGTAAGTGGATGGCTGAAACACGTCCAATGTCAAGTGATGGAGCAGTTCTAGGTTCTCTTGATGATCGTAATGGCGGTTCGGGTGAACAGATTGATGTGGATTTGGACAAAGTTGATCCAAATGTTTGTGAAATTGTCTTTGTTGTGTCAATACATGATGAAGGAATGACTTTTGGCGATGTTAAAGATGCTTTTATCAGTGTAGTTAATGCAGTGAACGATGAAGAACTTTGCAGATACGAGCTAAATGAGGCTTTCACAGAAGAAACAGCATTGTCTGTTGCCAAACTTGTTGTAAATGAGGATGGTGATTGGGAGTTTGAAGCTGTTGGTGTTGGTCATGTTGGTGGCTTAGAAACTCTCATAGACATCTATGCTAGTTAATGAATTAAAAAGTTGTAGTTATGGCTGATAATAAAAAGCAAAGAAAATCGACACGTTCCTTTAATATGGAGAAACATGTTGAGCGACATTTCGATATAGAAAAGGAGCAAGCTCCTGTATTGGATACTCCTCAAAATAAAACTATAGATGTGCAAACGCAAGAAACAGATGGTGGCAATAATGGAAATGGTAGCAAGAACAAGATACTTGCTATTATTGCTGTTATAGTTTTGATTGTTGTTGCTTTTGTTGCTTACAGAAGTTGTGGAACAAATGAATCAAAGGTAGATGAGCTTACTAACACGATAGTTTCTGATTCTACAGAAAAAGAAAAAGCTGATACAACCTCACATGAAGAGAAATCTGCAAGTTCTATAAGTGAGCAATCACAATCAACATCAAGTGAGGTAAATTCTGAAACTGGAATAAACGCAGAATCAGATAATACATCTGCAGTACCAACTACCAAAAGTGAATCATCAGGCAAAAGTATAGAAGAAAAAGCTATGCAAGTTTGGGATGGTGTTTATGGCAATGGAACTGAAAGAAAGTCAAAATTGGGTTCTGATTATAAGGCTGTTCAGAAGCGTGTGAATGAAATGTATCGTAACGGATACAGACATTAAAATGATATATTTGGACAGAAGGGTAATACAGAGCCCTCTGTCCAAATTATTTTTAATGTTTAAATTTGTTTTGAAAATATGGAACAAAGACATCATTACACAGGCTTAACTGATGCTCAATTGTTAGAATGCTGTAATAAACATGGTGCCAATAACTTGACACTGTCAGAGAAAGGAAACATTTCTTAGAGAATTTTGGCGCCCCTATCATTATCATTCTGCTGTAGCAGGAGTGTTGTCAATCGGTATTTCTTGCTATGAGTTTTGGGGATTGCATGAACGTGCCGAGACATACTTTGAGCCAGTTGGTATTTTGGTGCTAATTGAGTTGTGGTTTGTATTCCCTCTTTTTGTTGATGGATATAAATAATCTTAAGGCTTGGTGTTTGGTGAGTCGCATCATGGCAGTGTTAATATTGGTTTTAGTGATTTATCGAGAATTCTTATAACATGAAGAAAAAGTTTTTGTACTCTATATTCATTTTGTCATTATTGTCTTCTTGCTCTCTTACAGGAAATGGTAAGCAAGGTGACATTAATGGTGTAACTCCTGTACAGGAAAACTTGAAGTTACAAGTTTGGGAGTTCAATGATTCAGAAAGAGGACTATTTGAAGAATCTATGGGAGTAAAACCTATATATGGTTTATAGGACAGCTATTCTGATATAGCGGTGGAACCAGGCTTTAGTGTGACAATCAAAATTGTGAGTTTAGAAGAGCATAAATGTTATCGTTATGTCTTTGTACCAGAAGTTCAAACGGTGAAAGTTAATGATTTTTTACAAGGTAAATATTATCTATAATCTTTATAGTTATGAATAAGAGTTTTTTGTATTATGTTATAGCATTGCTGTTGTCTTTTTGTACGAATAGCTTTGGATTTACAAAGTATGTTACTAATAATCTTAATTTGCGGTATGAGGCAAATACGCATTCGTATGTCCTAACTGTAATACCTAAAGGCACTGCGGTAACTATTGATGAAGATTGCAATTGCTCTTGGGTCTTTGTGGAGTATAATGGGTATGTAGGTTATGTTTCAACTAAATATTTATCAAAGAATCCTGTCTCTCACAAATTTAAGCCAAATATCTCTAGACGTAAAATCACATCCTATAATACCTCTAGTAGAGTACGTTCAAATAGAGCCCGATATTATACGAATAAGTATGGTAATCGTGTTCAGTCACCGACAATATACAATTCTAAACCTGCTGGGGCTACAGCTCTTTGTAGAGATGGTACATATAGCTTTAGCCAAAATAGAAGGGGTACCTGTTCGCATCATGGTGGGGTAGCTATATGGTACTGAATTTTAATGTAAAAGTAACGTAAATTATAGTATTATGGTTGAATTTTTATCAATACTTGTAGTGGTAGTTTTGTTCTGTTATTTCTTGTACTACAAAAATAAGAAATACGGAGAAGAACAGGAAATGGATCGTATAGCTAACGCTCCGAATATGTCTGTTGGGTCTGAAGTTTTACCTTTAAACAATAATAATATGGAAGAAAATCAAAATTTAAGTACACGAGACCTTTGTGCCGAAGTCTTGCGTAAGTTAAACTGTGATGTTCAGTTTGATGAGGAAAATGAGTATAATATGTATTTCACATATCAAGGAGAAAACTTTAGTGTAGATACTTGGGAGAATGGTCTCATGATAACAATTTGGGATACATGGTGGGGTACTGTTGACTTGGATGACCTCGATGATGTGAGCCGTGTACGTAAAGCTATAAATAATATCAATGTTAGACAAAACTTGACATTGATGTATTCTATAGACGAGAAGGGTCAAAAGTTTGCTGTTCATACAAAACGGCAATGCTTGCTTATTCCTCAAATTCCTCAGATAGAAAACTATATGGCTGCAATGCTTACTGGTTTCTTTGATGTTCAACGTAGCTTTAAAGAGGAGTATGATAGATTGAGATTAGAAGAGGCAAATGCTAAAGTTTGACTTAAACGCTCCTGAGGTAAATTGGGAAAGATAGAGATAGGCAATACGAAGAAAGTGTTACGTATTACACATAAGCAAAAAATCAATTAAATACAATTATATTATGGAACAAAAACATCATTACACAGGCTTGACCGATGCCCAAGTGCTCGAAAGCCGTAGTAAACATGGTGCCAATATCTTGACACCACCAGAGAAAGAACCTTTATGGAAACAATTCCTAGAGAAGTTTGGCGACCCTCTGATTATCATTTTGCTGATAGCCGGAGTGTTGTCTATCGGTATTTCTTGCTATGAGTTTTGGGGATTGCATGAAGGTGCAGAGACTTTCTTTGAACCTGTTGGTATATTTGTGGCTATTTTGCTTGCCACTGGTATCGCCTTTATCTTTGAGTTAAAGGCTGATAAGCAGTTCTCGGTTCTCAACCAAGTCAATGACGACGAAATGGTAGAGGTAATCCGAAATGGAAACACAACTTCTATCAAGAAGAAAGATGTCGTCGTTGGTGATATTGTCGTGTTAAATACAGGTGAGGAAATTCCTGCTGATGGTGAACTTTTAGAGGCGATTACCTTGAATGTTGATGAGTCTTCTTTGACTGGTGAGCCTATTTGTCATAAGACGATTCATGAACAGGAGTTTGATAAGGATGCAACATTCCCTTCTAACCATGTGATGCGTGGTACAAAGGTGATGGAAGGTCATGGTATCTTCAAAGTCTTGGCAGTTGGTGACAAAACGGAAAATGGTAAAGTCTTTGAGGCTGCCCAGATAGATGATAGCGTTCGCACCCCATTAAATGAACAGTTGGATGGATTGGCAGACTTGATAACCAAGTTGAGTTATATCTTTGCAGCCCTTATCATTGTTCTCAAGCTGATGGTGTTCTTTGATTGGAGTCCTATTGTTTTGACATTGGCGGTTCCTACAGCTATATTTTTCTGGATGGTTATTAAAAAGTTTGACGACTGGAGTTGGAAGGCTGTTGTTCCAGCAATCATTGGCTATTTTGTGATATTGATGGGTATGGTAGTTTATTTCCATGATACTTTGATGCCGGGTGAGCAAATAGCTAAGTTGATTACATATACGTTGGATACCTTGATGATTGCAGTAACACTTGTGGTTGTTGCGGTACCAGAAGGTTTGCCAATGGCTGTTACTCTGAGTTTGGCTTATAGTATGACTCGAATGATGAAGACCAACAACTTGGTTCGTAAAATGCATGCTTGTGAGACAATGGGTGCTACGACAGTTATCTGTACCGATAAGACTGGTACTTTAACACTGAATCAGATGCAAGTGCATGATACCAATTTCTATGGTCTTTCTGCTCAGACGTTGGGTAATGATAAGGGTAGTCTGTTGATAGAGGAAGGTATCGCGGTTAATTCAACTGCTTCTTTGGATTATTCAGATGCTGAGGCTGTAAAAGTATTGGGTAATCCTACAGAGGGCGCTTTGCTTCTTTGGCTCAAGAAGGCTGGCGTTGATTATCTGAATCTACGTGAGTCTGCTGAGGTTTTGGAGGAGTTGCCTTTCTCTACGGAGCGTAAGTATATGGCAACAATTGTTAAGTCTTCCTTGTTTGGAGGCAAGACAATTCTCTATGTCAAGGGTGCTCCTGAAATTGTAAGTGGCTTGTGCAAGAACATCGAGAACAATGTTTCAAAAATTGATATTGAGAACCAGTTGGTTGAATATCAGAACCAAGCTATGCGTACCCTCGGCTTCGCTTATCAAATAATTGATAGTAAGGCTGACGTATTCAAGGATGGTAAGGTTGTGGCTGATAATTTAACCTTTATGGGTGTTGTGGCTATCAGCGACCCTGTTCGTCTGGATGTTCCTGCAGCCGTTGCAGAATGTATGAATGCCGGTATCAATGTGAAGATTGTTACTGGTGATACTCCTGGTACAGCTAAGGAAATCGGTCGCCAAATTGGTCTGTGGACAGCAAAGGATGGTGATAAGAATATTATTACTGGTCCAGAGTTTGCTGCTCTTTCTGATGAAGAGTTGGATAAGAGAGTCTTGGATTTGAAGATAATCTCTCGTGCTCGTCCTATGGATAAGAAACGATTGGTTGAGGCTTTGCAAAGAAAGAACCAAGTCGTTGCTGTTACTGGTGACGGAACCAACGATGCCCCTGCTTTGAAGGCTGCTCATGTTGGTTTGTCTATGGGTGATGGTACTTCTGTAGCAAAGGAGGCATCTGATATTACCATTATCGATAACTCATTTAGTAGTATTGGTAAGGCGGTGATGTGGGGACGTTCACTCTATCAGAATATCCAACGTTTCTTGCTCTTCCAGTTGACTGTGAATGTGGCTGCTTGCTTTATCGTTCTTTTTGGCGCATTTATGGGCGAGGAAAGTCCGCTTACCGTAACTCAGATGCTTTGGGTAAACTTGATTATGGATACTTTTGCTGCAATGGCATTGGCATCTTTGCCTCCATCAGAGAGCGTGATGAAAGATAAGCCAAGAGATAGAAATGCCTTTATCCTGAATAAGGCGATGTATCAGAACATCTTGGGCGTAGGTGGATTCTTCTTTGTGTTGCTGCTTGTATTACTTTATGTCTTTGAGCATTCGAATATTACGCAGTTAACAGATTTACTCAACGTTCAGTTAGGTGCATCTGATGATCTTACTCCTTACGAGTTGACCTTATTCTTCACCATCTTCGTGATGACTCACTTCTTCTATCTCTTCTGTGCAAGAGCATTTGAGACAGGTAAGAGTGCGCTTCATTTCAAGGGATGCAAGGGCTTGTTGATTATTGCAGCTATCATTTTGGCTGGTCAGATTGCTATGGTAGAGATTCCTGGTTTGCAGAATTTCTTCAATGTTACTGGTCTGAAGTTTGAGGATTGGGTAATCATCATCGTTGGTTCTTCACTTGTGCTTTGGATTCGTGAAATCTGGAGTTTGCTAAAGAAAATCTAAAATAAAATAGAAGGAGTTGCGTTATTCTTTAAGATAGAAGGCGCAACTCTTTTTTATCAATTTCTAAAATTTATAAAGATATGTCTAAGTTTAAAATACCAGGAGTGTCATTCTCCTTAAATCGGGCTTTAGGTATCACGCAAGCAAAACAAAAGTTTGCTCGTGAGACAGGTCTTCCAACCTCAAAGGCAGGATTGGAAAGAAAAATTGGCAAGATAGTTCTGAAGGCATTGTTTGGAAAATAATATGAGTAATAACAATAATAAACAGTTAGGTGAAGCTCCTTGGCTGCATGTAATTATTTCCACAGGATTAGGCACAGGTTTTATACCTAAAGCACCTGGTACAGCAGGTGCTTTCCTGGCTTTGCTCATTTGGATAGGTCTTTATTATGTCCTTTCTCCGATAGGGTTGATGGTGGCTACAATTTTATTGGTTGTTAGTTCTTTGTTGATTGGAGTCTGGACTGATAATGTGATGGAGAAATATTGGGGTGAAGACCCTAGGGCTGTCGTAATTGATGAGTTCTTTGGTACGTGGGTTGCAGCTTTAGCTGCTGTTTGTGTAGATGGTCCAGCTTATGTCTCAATATCCCTTGCAACAATAGGTTTTGTGTTGTTTCGAGTGATAGATATAACTAAGCCGCTTGGTTGCAGATGGATAGACCGGAATATTCATGGTGGATGGGGCTGTATGCTTGACGATGCATTGGCTGGCTTCTATGCATTTATTGTAACATTAATAATCAGATATTTCCATCTAGTAGAATATATTCATGGGACATATAACTTGTAAAACTGTACCTACAACTGGTATCATTGGAGCTATTGCTGGCGATTGCTTCGGGGCTGCGTATGAATTTCATCCAGTGAAGCATGGGGACTTCGATATATACAAAGAGCCTCGTTTTACGGATGATATGCATTGTAGTAACTACTAGGGCTTTGTTGGGAAAAACTGTATTCAGAATGAATATTTTTGTGACTTCTGATGTCTTTTTTTACAAATTTAGTAGGTCATTTGGAAAAAAAATAGTAAGTTTGTACTTGCTTGTTGAATTCGGGGATTCAGAATATGAGGAATAAAAAATAATATCTATTGCTTTCTTATATATGATGAATAATAGCGACAAATACAATCTCCTGCGCTTCGTCGAGGCGCAAGAGGCGTACGGGATATATGATATAGCCGTCAGTGAGTTGGAACGAGGGCGGAAGCGGAGCCATTGGATATGGTTTGTGTTTCCTCAGATGAAGGGACTGGGGTATAGTTATAATTCTAACTTCTATGGGATTACCTGCCGAGAAGAAGCTGAGGCTTATCTGGAGAATAAAATACTCAATGAAAGGTTGAGAAAGGTTTGCCGTATTCTTTTGGAGCAGGTAAGGGGAGGAAGGAGTGTTCACCAAATCTTGGGAGGAATTGATTCATACAAGGTTGAGTCTTGCCTCACGCTCTTTGATGCCGTATTGCCCAATGATATCTTTGCGGAATGTCTGGAGGTATGCTATCAAGGGGAAAGGGATGAAAAGAGCTTGGATATGCTAAGATCATAGTTTTTTCTTAGTAAAAGTTTTGTGGTTTCGAGATTATTTCTTATTTTTGCAATCGATAATGACAAAAAGCAATTGATGTATGGATAAAGATACAGTAGAATTCGCAACGTATTGCATTGGTAACTTGTCTCGTCGATTAGGACTGAATGCTAGGGATGTATACGAAAGATTGAAGACATCTGGTATACTGAATGGGTATATTGTACCAAGTTATGATGTGCTCCATACTTTTGGTAAGGAATATTTGATGGAAGACCTCATAGATTATATGAGGGAGAAAGGAGTGTTGAATTAGTATGAGAGTTTATCATTCTTCATCTGTTAGAGTGGAGCATCCAGATGTGTTTCATTCTCGAAAGTTTTTGGATTTTGGTCAGGGCTTTTATGTTACAACATTGCGTGACCAAGCAATAAAATATGCACAGCGTTTTTTGCGTCGTGGAAAGCCTGCTTGGCTGAACGAGTATGAATTGGACGATAGTTTTGTTTCATATAATTTGAAAGAATTCTTCTGTTATGATGAGGAATGGCTTGATTATGTTTCAGCATGCAGAGTAGGTAATGTGGCTGATGACTATGATATTGTGCGGGGTGGAATTGCTAATGACAAGGTGTTTCGCACTGTAGATTTATATTTTGCTGGCGACATAACAAAGTTGGAGGCACTGAGTCGCCTTTTATACGAGCGCCCTAATGATCAGTTGTGTATTCGTAGCCAGAAAGTTATAGATAATTGTTTAACCTTTAAAGATAGTATACAATTATGATAGAACCTGTTAAAAATCAGCATGATGCAGGATATCATGCTATATTGGAAGCAAAGTATGCTCGAATCATTGAAGAAATCAGTAATATGTATTCTATCTCCTTAGATGAGGCAATGGATATGTTCTATCATTCTGATACTATGCAGCTGATGGAGGAGGGTGTTGCCGACTTACATTGCCGTAGTGACAAGTATCTTGCCGAGGAAGTGTGGCGAGAGCGGAATTCATAAGAAGTATGATGAGTAGAACTCAACATTCATGTTTCCTTTAATCTAGGTCGTCTAAAAAGTCGTCGAATGCATAGTCTTCGTGTCTTTCTATTCCTGCGGAGGATTTGCTTAATGGGTTATAGGATAGAGGTTGCACCTGAGTTTGCCCGTAGATTGAAGAATTTAAGTAAGCGCAGTCTGCATTAGAGCATAATAACGCAGAATCCTGTCGGCATCACTGCCAGCAGGATTTTTTCTAGTATGCAAAGGCTATTCATCTTCCGTAATGATTTCTAAATCTTCAGCTATTTTCTTCAGTCTGTCTCTTATCCTCTTCGCCAAGGTTGGTGGCTTTTGCTGAATGACAGGCTTTGGGGGCTCTTCTTCTACGACTGGAGATTCTTCTGTCGGAGCATCGGGGATGAGTGGGGGCTGCTCATCATCAGGGATGTCTGTAGATTCTGTGTTTGAGGACTCTGTAGGAATATCCTCTTTTGGGGAATCTTCTTTACCCCGTGATTGGAAGTCGTCACGTATCGGATGATAAAGCTTGTCGATAATTCTCTGGTAATCATCTTCATCCTTGGTGGTTGTGACTGGATTGTCCTGAATTTCATCTGCCAGTTCGTTGTTGAGACCTGTTGCCAGGATGGTTACTTTGGCATCCTCATCCAGACTGTCATCATCTGAAAGACCCCAGATAACCTTGATGTCTGGATTCAATTCATCGAAGAAGGCATCTATCTCTCGCATTTCCCTTACGAAAATAGGGTGCTTGCTGGAGGTATAGATGTTGAAGAGGATGCGCTGTGCATTACTGATGTCGCTACCATAGAGTAATGGGGAATCTAAGGCATTGAGAATGGCATTCTGAACTCTGCCTTCTCCGCTGGCCCTGCCCATCGCCATGATGGCACCGCCGCCACTCTTGATGGTGGTCTCGATGTCACGGAAGTCGAGATTGATGGTTCCTTCTACGGTAATCAGCTCAGAGATGCTCTTGGTGGCATCGCTCAGTACCTTGTCTGCCAGTTTGAAGGCATCCTTTACGGTAATTTCAGAATCGGCATATACATCGCAAAGCCGCTCGTTGTTGACAATGAGCAGGGCATCTACGTTCTTGCGCATCTCTTCTACCCCCTGCAGGGCCTTCACGATTTTCTTTCGCTTTTCAAAATAAAATGGGATGGTGATGATGCCCACCGTCAGGATGTCCATGCTTTTTGCGATACCGGCGATGACAGGTGCAGCTCCTGTTCCGGTACCGCCACCCATGCCGGCTGTAACGAATGCCATCTTGGTTCCGTCATTCAGCAGTCGTTGGATGTCTTCCTGGGTGTTCTGCGCTTCGCTTCTTCCGACTTCAGGGTTAGCACCTGCTCCCAAGCCGCTCTTTCCGAGCATGATTTTTACAGGCACTGGTGATTTGGATAGCGACTGGCTATCCGTATTGCAAACGGCAAAGCTCACATTTACAATACCTTCTGAGTACATATTCTTAACGGCATTACATCCGCCACCACCCACACCTATCACCTTGATGATATTTTTGGTGGTGTCTTCTGTCTCTCCGAAATCTATTGGAGTCCATTCTTCTGTCATCTTATCTATATTTCTATTTTGGGCACAAAGATAATAATAAAGGAGTAATTATACAATAATAAATGAAACGCAAGGCTTGCGAAAGAAGTTTTTTTGATGAAGAGAAACGTTTTTTCCTATTCTTTTTGTATTTTTGCATCCGTTATGCAAGATGAACTGAGAAATATGGATGCCGAGGAGAAAGCTGCTTTGATAAAAACGCTTTCCTCCCAACTTTTGGTAGAAGGAAGAACTGACCTTTTGCTGAAAGCTATCAGTGTGCCCGTATTGGAACAGCTTCGCATTGAGGCTGCAAGGGCTACTCTCAGCCCATTGCTCATCACTGAGGATTATCACTTTCCTTTTGCCTGAGTTTGGTAATAAAGAAGTACAGCTCAGTCCCATCCACAAGGCACTCTATCTGCTCTTTCTGAACCATCCGGAAGGTATTGAATTCAAGAATCTGGTAGATTATCGGGAAGAACTTCTTCAACTTTATCAAAAGATAGGGAATAGAATAGATATGGATAAAATCACTGAGACCGTGAACCGTCTGGTGAATCCGCTTGATAATGCGATAAATGAGAAGTGTTCTCGTATCAAGGCTGCATTTTCTGATTTGATGGATGAGTATCAGGCAGACTATTATATCATTAATAGTCATGTGAAGCGACATCAGGGAAGTTCTATGAAACTGTGGTTTGAGAGGTTGAAAATCATCAACCTCCCAAGAGAATTGGTTGTTTATCAATATTCTTGATGTGCTCTTTTACCTTATTATAGGTGTAATAATCTTTATCAGCCCATTCTGTTTTCCATCTATGAGTTGCTGTAAATAGAAGTTTCTTTTTATCTGGATATTATAATTCTTGCGAAGTTTTTTGGGGCAATATTGCCACTTTTCCTTCGCAGCATACGAAATTTGTGGTTATTTATAGCAGCTCTCTTGCTATCCGGGCACAGGCTTCGGCATCTGCCAGGGCATTGTGATGCATGGTGAGGTCGTAACCGCAATAATCGTGTCTTCCTGGGTCAGGCCGTGAACCCGGGTGTTCCAATAAGAGTAATACTCCGGTTCGGGCTTGATGAGGCTGTAGTAGCTGTCTGCAATCTCGCCATCCCTCACTATCACAATGCCCACCGAGCAGACACTTCTATTTCTCCCATCAGCCATCTTAGGGCATTGATTCTCTTGATACCGTTGTAATCGGCAGTAGGGTCTTCATCAAGTGTAAGGATATACTTAGGATATTGGTCATTGATCTGCTGCAGAGATGCCAATTCACGTTTTAAGGTAGTCTCATCTCTAACGGTAGCAGCTACCTGATAATACGTGATATTGTTTTCATCAATCGCTACAAAATCTACTTCCAGATTATCCATCTTTCCTATATATACTTTCTGCTGGCGATGGAGTAGTTCCAGATAAACGATGTTCTCCAGGATGCGGCCGGCATCGAATGAGCGGGAACCTAGGAGCATTCTTCTCAAACCGATATCTACTAGATAATATTTACCCAATGTCTTGAGCAGCTGCTTACCCTTGATGTTGTATCTTTTGGTTTCATATACGAAGAAGGTTTCGCAGAGTGCGGTCAGATACCGTTCTACGGTTTTCTGGTCTATTTTCCTTCCATCGGCAGTCATGATGTCGGCTATGCGCTTGGTGGATAGGATGTTGCCGATATTGTCGGCTGTGAAACGGATAACGCTTTCCAGCATCATGACATCGGGTAACTTCTTCCTGCTCATGATATCCTTTACTACAATGGTGTTATATACGCCATTCAGGTAGTCGCTGATTTCTGCGGGAGTATCCAGTTCAAGGGTATATGGAAAACTGCTCCTTGTGATGTAGTCTGTATAGGCTTTGGGAAGATTGTCGGTTCCTCCGATACCTTCAACATACTCTCTGAATGAAAGGGGAAGCATTGCGATTTCCACATATCTTCCGGATAGTAACGTGGCGATTTCGCTTGACAGCATATAGGCATTCGACCCCGTAATATAGAGATCTACTGTTGGCTTCAGGTTGAGGCTGTTGATCATGTCTGGGAAATCTTCCACATGTTGTATCTCATCAAAGAAGATATAAGTCATCTTGTCTTGATGAATTAATGGCTTGATATAAGCGTATAAGTTATGTGGATTACGAAGCTCATAGAAGTCGTAATCCTCGAAATTGAGATAGATGATTTGGTCGGCACTGACACCTTGCCTCTTAAGCCAGTCACGATAAATCTCCATAATGGTGGATTTACCGCAACGGCGAATGCCGGTTATCACTTTGATAAGAGACTTGTCTTTGAAAGCGATCAGTTTATTGAGATATTCCGTTCTTTCTATTCGTTTCATTTCATTGCTCTTTGATTATATATTTGCTGCGAAGATACTATTTTTTTAGGATAAATCATCCTAAAAGTAGAATATTTAAGAAAGTTTTAGGATGAATCGTCCTAAAACTTTTGAAATTAGAGAAGTTTTAGGATGAATCGTCCTAAAACTTTTTATCTATCCCCATATTTAGGTATTTCTGCGAAACCATCATTTTTAGGTATTGCAGATGATGGAAAAAGGATGTATCTTTGCACCCGAAAATAAATGTAACTAAAAGTAAGATAGACAAATGAAAACAACAATCGTAATTTATGGCTCTTCCACTGGCTCATGCCAGTCGATTGCCGAAACCATCGCCTCTAAGTTGGGCGTGGAAGCTGTAGATGTAGCTAACATTGATGACGCTACTATCACAAGTCATGAGAATCTTCTTCTCGGTACTTCTACCTGGGGTGCCGGCGAGATGCAGGATGATTGGTATGATGGCGTGAAGACATTGAAGAGTGCCGGCTTGGCTGGCAAGACCGTAGCCCTGTTTGGTTGTGGCGACAGCGAGTCTTACCCTGATACATTCTGTGGCGGCATGAAGGAACTCTACGATGCTGCCGTTGAGGCTGGTGCTACCGTATTGCCTGGTGTTTCTACAGACGGATACACCTATGATGACAGTGAGGCAATTGATGGCGACAAGTTCCTGGGACTCGCACTCGACGAGGTGAACGAGGACGACAAGACTGAGGAGCGCATCGATGCCTGGCTCGAGGCCATCAAGCCAGCGTTATAATTTAAAAAAAATATTTTTCAAGAATTGGAGAATGATGGAATTCTCTGATTCTTGGTTTAAAAACAGATAAATTCGGATAGTATGCAGCAGGAAATCGCAACACCAGTAGATTTGAAGGTTCTGATGAATCATATATATGAATATAAGAAGGGCGTGCGCCGCCTGGTGCTCTACACCTTCAACAAGAAATATGAGTCTTTTGCCATAACTAGATTAGAGCGTCAGAACATTGATTATATCATCCAGCCGGTTGGCAACGACCGTCTGAATCTCTTCTTTGGTAAGAAGGAATGCCTGGATGCTATCCGCATGATAATCACCAAACCATTATGCCAGCTTACACCGGAGGAGGATTTCATCCTGGGTGCCATGCTGGGATATGACATCTGCGCCCAATGCGAACGCTATTGTGAGCGCAAGAAGAAAGTTTGCTAAGCTTTTCTTTCATCTTCGTAATGTTTTATGTTTATAAGTAGAAAGAGCGTGATTGCCGTAATGGTGATTACGCTCTTTCTGCATATTTCGGAATAATTCCTCTTTTTGAGGGCTGAAATGAAAGAAAAAGTCCTGAAAACACTACTTATTTATTAGTACTGACTATATCAATGCGTTTAACCTGATACCAACTTCTAAGTATAAAAAATGTGAAAATCACAATTTCTCGGTATTGTACAATTTCTAAATAAGTCTTACCTTTGCAGCCTGAAAAAAGGAATAGATATGAAAAAAGGATTAGGAAAAATCAGAAAGATTAAAAAGAAACACATCTTCCTGGCCTTGTTGGCCGTGATTGTTCTGGGAGGTTTGGCGAAGGCTTACTCTGCCTGGGTGGGTA
>OJRR01000011.1_pt1 | contig 96664 bp, 70 predicted proteins | sample 1599251 | NCBI WGS metagenome assembly OJRR01 (sample SAMN03922536, study PRJEB24848) | human gut metagenome | isolation source: stool sample | host: Homo sapiens | place: Germany | collected 2010-05
TTTGTCGCTTTGCAAGCAAAATCCCACTAAACCCTATAGGTTGCGGATTTGAGGTTAATTTCAAAGAGCGCTTAGTGAATGTTAAACTTAAGGACATTGATGCTTGGACTACCGAGCACTTGTCCAAAAACTGGGTGACAGAACGAACCAAAACTCTCAAACAAGTGAGTTAATATTGGAACATAGAACTGGACACCCTATTTATTTGATTATCTCAATGTAATCATCATTACTTCAATGTAACCTTGATGCCACCCTGAGCCGTACGAACGATGTAAGTACCAGCTGCAAGACCGCGATTCTTCAAATCGCTCATCATGGTAGCCTTGGTAGTCATGAGACTAGTCAACTTAAAGCCACCGATGGTATAAACATCAGCCTTGAATGAACCGCCATCAAGTCCCACCTCAGTGATGCCTGTAGAAACAGCCACACGGATAGTACCCGTAGTGAGGAACGGAGTAGTATCCCACTCCAATCCGGCAGGAAGTTCCTGAAGTTCGAAGGTAGGGTTACCACTGATAGAACCTGCGCAATCGAGAATGCGAACATAATCGCCAACGGCAGGAATCCATGTTTTCTTGTAGGTTACATAGATAGTGCCATTCAAAACGGCGTTTCCACCTACATTGAGGAATGCCCATGCTGGAGTCTTCGCACCAGTATATGAATTTACAGAGATAGAATCTGCCTTGGTCTTGTTCACGTAGATGCTAGAACCAGCCTCAGCATTCAAGTTCTTCTGGATGAAGATAACACCCGTATTGCTGGTCTGTGAAGCGGCAGAATTACTACCTGGGCGCAAGATACCGCCATTCAGAAGGTTGATACCGTATGCATAACCCACGCCACGAAGTTCACCGGCATCCTGAACATAGAGGATGGTAGGAGCTGTCATAGAAGAGGTAGCAGCAGCCTTGTTCAGCTTCACTGCACCATCCACAATCTTCAACGACTTGGCATTGGCAAGAACATCCTCGCTAGAGATTGTCCATACACCCGTACCATTCTTCACCACATGGCTGCCATTGATAGAACCCTTGAACTCGAAGTTCGTATTCTTACCGCCAATGGTCAATGTATTGGTACCCGTTCCAAAGTATCCACCATTACTGATATAGCCGGAACCTGTCAAGGCACCGATGGCAAAACTCTTGCCGTTGGTACAGAATGCATAGTCTTTGGTGAAACGTGAATCAACATTGAGCGTTGCCAGAGGAATACCATAGCTGTTGTTGAAATCGAATACAGGCTCGTAAGCATTCTTGTTGCCACGCTTTGCATTGATGGTTCCAGCAAACTCACTCCAGTTGCCCTTGAACGGACAGCGAATCCAGGTACCATAGATGTCGATAGTTCCTTCACCGGTCAGTTTACCGGTATAGTCACAACGTCCGTCAGGATACCAGATTCCCGATTTGCCCTTAGGCACATCGATGTTCACATTATCCGAGTTGCTGCTGTAGATACTGTTGGAAGCCTGGAATACTACCTTGCTACCATTCAGCACGATGGTCTTACCAGAGAAGTGAGCATCCTGGAAGTCATATACTGTACCCTGGTTGATGTAGAGCACATCAAAGTCTGCATCGCAATTCAACTGCAATGTACCAGTTCCAGTCTTATAGAGATCACGATTCTTACCGCCGTTAGACCTTATTATTCCACCATTCAGAATCAGCGTACCCGTATTATTGATAGTACCACCATTCTCGCCAAGCACAATAGGATGAGAGGCTGTCATGCCTGAAGCAACCTTCAAAGTACCCTTGTTGCTCAAAGTGATGGTATTGTCTGCAGATCCTAAAGAACCAAATTCCAAACCATCCTTGTTGGCAAGAGTTGCCGGAGCCAGGATACCACCCTTGACATTGGTACCGCCACTATACTTATTGGTATTCTTGATGTTCACGGTTCCTGTACCCTCTACGTTCAGTGAACCTTCACCCAAGATAGAACCATTACCTGCAAGGCTATAATCCTTCTTGTTGTTCTTGAAGAAGATATTTCCAGGAGTTACATCCTCTGCAAGGTTCACGTCTGTTGTAGACGCATCATCATTGAAGGTCAGTTCATCACCCGTAACAAACAGCTTGTCTGAAGAACTGAAGTTCTCTGTCGACATCAAGTCCCAGACAGAACCCTTATCACCTGTCCATACGCTGCTCTCGCTATCACGGGTATCAGAAATATTCAAGACAATCTTGCCGTCTTTATATTCCAAGGCAAACTTATGTCCTGCAAGTCCTTCTACTACGATATCAGAAAGCTTGCCTGTCAGTTCACCTACCTCTGCCAAGACATAAGTACCTGGTGCTGGAGCGGTAGCAAACTCAAAGACAGGAGCGCTATACTGAGGACCATTTTCCCAAGTCTTCTTCTCGATGCTCATCTTAGCAGCCACCAACTTATCAACGTTGAGATCCTTGGCATCGAATACGACACGTGCGCCGAAACCCAGGTCGAGCGAAGAAGTAGTCAAAGTTCCGATATTCTCCTTACCGCCAGGACGAATCACAGAACCATAATCAGCCTTGATACCACCCTTGAAGTTACCGCCGTTAGAGTTCAACTCCGCAAAGCGATTGAGCCATACAGGACTGCTTTCCATGATGCCGTCAAACTGCAAAGTACCTGCCCAGACATCAGTCTTGCCGGTATAAGTCTGCGTTACGTTAGGCAATACCAGAGTACCGTCACCCTGCTTAACCAGACGCATGCTTCCAGCGAAGGCGCCGCCTGTCAAGGTATGGGTATAATAGGTATATTTAATCTCCGTATCCTTGGTCTTGCACTCGCTGGCAGCCGTACCCTGCACCCAAGAAGGGGCATTGTCGGTAAAGATAGCAGGAGCAGCACCATCAGCCACGCTTACTGTGGCATCGCCAGTAGTAGCGAGAAGAGCATGCTTGCCATCCAATGACTTAGAGATAGAAGAACCAACCTCTTCACGACCTGTAGTGGTGAGTGGTGGAGGGGCAATGGTGATGCCTTCCAACTCGCCGAGGAAGTAGGATGCATGAGGTGGCTGATTGTAGCCACATGGCTGCCATACCATACCATTGCGATACTGATGATCGTACCACAAAGAGTAGTTACGCCACTTGGTTGGTTCGGTGGTGGTATAGATGCGGATGTTGTTATCGGCAGTACGCTCGATAATTTCCTCGCGCCAGTCACCAAAGATATCACCCTGATAGCAAGGTGTTGCCTTGGTACTGTTGTTTGAATAAGCACCTTCCATCTTCGCAATTCTTCCAACACCCGGTTTGGTTACCTCCGTATCATTGAAGCACTCCTCCAGAAGGTCGCCATCCCAATAGATACGGAAGTTCATGCTGAGGCCATTGGTATTGGTACTCACATGATCATTTGTGATCGTAGAGATAGGAGTATCGTGTGCACTATGACCAACAGCTCCAGGGAAATCATTATAGAAATTACCTGCCAGGCAACGACCATCATCGTTGGTATCAGTCTTTCGATAATATATCTTGCTGGTTGTTGCATCACGATAGTTGTTGGATGGATTATCCTCATTACAAGCGAACATCTCCTGACCATGGATATAAGGATTGAAATCTCCTATATGCTGGGCATCACCATGACCGAGACCTGTAGTAGAGAGTCCCTTACCGTTATCATCAATCACCATAGAACCCCAAACTATCTCATCACGTCCATCCCAATCCACATCGGCAACGATATAGTTGTGGTAACCCTGACCATACCAAGGAGAACCCGGCTGGTTGTTGGTCCACTTCCAGCGGACATTCAAATCGTGAGTCTTTGGATCCACATCGTATGCGATGAACTTGTGGCGGGTATAGATACCACGTCCCAGGAAGAGGCTTGGATGCTTGCCATCCAGATAAGGAGCACCGAAAAAGTACTTGCTACTACGATGACCATAGCCATCACCCCAAGCTGCCTTCAAATCTTTCTCTCCATCTTCCAGACGCTTCAATGGGAACTCAATGCACTGGTATGGCTTACCGGTAGCACCCTCACAATACCAGAGGAACTCCTTACCATAATGGGTAAACCATTCTACGGAACCAGAAGCCTTTGGCTCACGATAGTTCTTCCAGGAAGTTCCATTCTTGCCATCGGCACCAATGGTATAAGTAGTACCATCAGCCATGTGGACGGTAGAGCCTTCTTCGAGACGCATCACGACCTCAGCCTTGCCATCCATATCCCAGTCGTAGCCAACGATGTTCTGCTCGTTGTTCTGGAAATCACCCATATTAGGGCCACAGTTCACCCACCAGAGCACAGTACCATCCTGCTTCAGACAAGCCAACATGGAATACTCCTTGGTCTCAACGCCATCGATGGTAGGTCCATTCTTTGGATAGAGTTGTTCACCTTCCTCCTTATTGTTGAACTTCATCAGGATTTCCACCTCGCCATCGCCATCCACATCGGCGCAGCAGGCATCGTTAGGCTCATAAGTAGCCTTGAGCGACTTATCGTGCTTGATGATAATTTCCTTATAGTTATTACCGAGTACAGTAGCTGCTTTAGAAGCCTGCAGCTCTACTCCATTCAATACCGCCTTCACGGTATATTGACTATTCTCAGAACCCGAAGCATCGGTAAAATTAGATACATCGAGAGGTTCTGCATTTACTCTCGTACCATCCCGATAGAGATTGTACTTCACATCGTAATACTCATCGGCCTGAATACGCCATGAGCAATAGACACCTTTGGTGGTTTTCACTGCCACCAATCCACGGTCTAGCTTATCGGTGAATCGCTGGGCATTGGCACCCATGCTAACCAACAAAGCCAAAACTGATGTTGCAAGTAATTTCTTATTCATTATAATCGTAGGTTATTATGTTGTTTGTTTATTCTTCTTATAATTGGTGGCAAAGATACACATAAATAATGAAGAACCATCCATAAATTCTGATTTATTACTTTATTTTTTGATAAAAACAGCATATAAGAACCCCAAAAAGGGTGCATTGCTGCACCCTTTATTATTATTTATGTTATCGTAATTTCGATATTACTTCATCTGAGCACCAGACAAAGAGAATGTCTTGTTACCCTTAACGATTACGAGACCATCCTTTGTCATCACCTTCTTAACAGCAGGAGCAGCAACCTCAGCAGCATTTACAGAAGAGATGCCTGTTGTGTTAGGAGCAAAGCCCTTGTAAGTCATAACCTTTACGTCGCAGAGTGCTGTATCGTAACGGAAGAGATTGAAATTCTCACCTGCTACACAAACAGTTGTCTTGTTGCAATCACCCTTGTCAGGACGGTCGTAACCACCACGAGTGTGAACGATGTAGAAGTTTGGCTTGTTAGCATCATCAGATGTATATTTAGCGTCGAGACTTAAAGTAGCATTGGTAACAGCAGTGTTGTAGTAAACGATACCCTCGAGTGGGAAGATGCTCCATGCAGAAGCTACATACTTAGAGTTGGCAATGAAGTCTGCAGTTGGAGCCAAAGGAGCGAATGCTGTTGTTGCATCCTCAGGAACCTGAACATTCCACTTAGCATCATCAGTACCGATACATGTCATATCATAGAAACCATGACCCTTCTTGGTAGATACATAGTTAGAAGCATCTGCATCTGTACAAGCTGTAGCATTACCATTCGCATCATAACCATACATCTGGGTTGAATAAGCGCGGTCCCAATGTGACTTGTTGGCATTATCAACAATCTCAGTTACAGAGAAGCCTGCCTTTGCAGCATCGCATTCCTCCTTAGTCCAAGCATAATTCTTGTTCTCGGCTACAACGTACTCAACATCGTTTTCTACAGTAACCTTCTCTGATGGAGCATACCAAGGCATCTCTACAGGGTGTGTACCATCGAAAGAGTAAAGTTCCAAAGCTCCCTTACCTTCCAATGTGACAGTCTCACCAGTCAAGATATTACCCTCCTCTACTTTACCATCAACAGTCTTCTTATAGTGGATAGTAACTGTAGGCTTCATCAAAGTCTCAGAGTTATCAGCCACAATCTGATAAACCTTCTTGTAGCCCTCTTCTACGTTAACAATTGAAGCTGATGGTGTAGGCATGGTAATCTGCTTACAAACTACATCATTTACAATCTCGTTAGACTTCTTCTCTTCATTGTCATCAAGAGTTGTCCAAACCTTCAACTGACCAGACTTGTTGCAGAAGATAATCTTAGAACCACCATCACCGCTGGTCTCCATCTCGCGGGTATCAGTTGCATCACTATAACTAACTGCAGCTTCCTCACCATCAGCGTAAGCTGTACCATCAAGGCCCTCAGCATCACCGAGCTGGGTCCAATGCAGGGTATGACCCTCTGGGAATGTTACGAAATAAGCGCGCTGCTCACCAATAGCTGCAAACAAATCTACGGATGGCTCCTGAGCGAATGGGCCCTCTGCCTCATAAGAAAGACCGATGTTAGAGAGCTGGTGTGTAGAAGTACCATTCATACCGAATACGAAGATACCGGCACGATCCTCAGCACAAGTATATTTATGAACACCAGTCTTCAAAACAGTACCTTCTGCATCTGCAATAGTGTAAGTTGCAGTCTTAGCTTCTGTGTTGATGGCAACAGCAAACTTATAAGTCTTCTGGCTTGAGATGGTAAGAGTCTCCTCTGTAGTCTGATTCCAGTCGTTCTTTGCTGTTGGCTCCTCGTTAATCCAAATAGTGTAATCACCATTAGCCGCAGCAGGCTTCTCACCTACTCTCCAACGGAAGAAATAGTCATCACCTTCATTAGCCTTGTACCAGTGATAGTTGTGAGTACTTACACGGTTGTCTGTAGCTGTACACATATTAATAGGAAGGAGTGTAAACTCCATGTCTGCACGGGCAGCCATGTTAGACATGTTCAAGTCCATTGTGAACTTGTAAGTACTATTAGGAAGAGTAGCAGGATCTACACCAGCCCATGCAGCCTCATTCCAGAAATAGTTGAGCATACGTCCACCATTCTTCTTGTTCTGCACCTCAAGATACTCCTTACCTGGTGTTGCTGCGAAGTTGCTTGCATCCTGGATTATCCAGTCCTCAGACATCTTATCAGTTGGCACCTTGAAGAAGTACTTGTCCATCACCTGCGCCTTTGCTGTCATTGCGAATACAGCCAAAAGCATTGCAATAAAAGTAAACTTTTTCATTGTTAAAACGTTTAGTTGTTAATAATTTGATTTTAATATTTTGTCCTTATCCCAAATCATCTGCCCACCCGAAGGTAGGCGAAATGATTTCTGACAGGAGATTCAAAATCTTTGTTCTTTTGGGAAGCAGGAGGATTACCATCCAGGATTCTGGGTAATGGCACCACCCGACTTCATGATTTCAGTCTGGTTGAATGGGAAGAGATTCCATTTACTCTGCCACTGTCCATCACCACGAGTCACTGCCACCTTCTTATAAGTAAAGGTACCATCCTCGTTCTTGGTGATTTCCATGCGGTGGATGTTCATGAACTTATCACCATCTTCCATCCAGCGACGCACGTCGTAGAAACGGTGTCCCTCGAAGGCAAGCTCCACGCGGCGCTCATTCTTGTATTTTGCCCAGAATGCGTCGTTGGTCATACCTGTAACGAAAGCAGGCATGCTTGAACGCTCACGGGTCTTGCTAGCCATCTTGGCTGCAGTCTGAGAAGCAGGAACTGTTACACTCTGTGCATTGCCTTCTGCATCTGTATACTCCACAGCACCACTGGCATCTGCCGCATTTCCATTGCCACATGCCTTGAAGTACTCATAAAGAGCCTCGGCATAGTTCAAATACATGCCACCCATACGGAAGGTCAACCAACCGTGAGGAGAGGTAGTAACAGCTACGCCAGAACGGGCACGGAGAATCTGGTCTGGATTACAGAACTTCTTCAGATAGTAACCGGTGGTAGTAGCGTATGACTTACCTGCCGCATTACCCGTGCGAGAGTGATAGCCGCCTACATAAGTCTCGATGGTTGGATACTCGCTATTGTAAGCCGCCAAATCGTTAGGCCATGCCTCACCATTCACAACAACAGTCTTGGCAAGTCGAGGATCGCGGTTGGCGTATGGATCATTCGCATCATAGAGAGGACTCTCTGAAATGCTCTTACCATCTGTACATTCGAAAGCATCTACAAGGTCCTGGGTTGGACAGTTGCCACCCTGACCAGATGAATAACCAACAGGGAAGTTGTAGCCCTCGAAGGTATTGGATGATGCAGTACGACGGGCAAAGAGAATCTCCTTAGTGCTGGAAACATTTGAATAGTATTCCTTACCCCAAAGATCTTCCAGGTTGGTAGCCAAACCATAACCCTTAGCCTCAGCCTCATCAATCAGTTCCTTGTTGGCAGCCACAGCGATAGCCCAGAGATTCTTCTTCTCCTCATCGGTTTTACCCTGGGTGAAGAGAGGTGAAGCATGATAGAGGGCTGCCTGAGCCTTCAAGGCAAGAACTGCATACTTGTTGGCACGACCGGTTTCTGCCTTAGAAAGAATCATATCCGATTTACCGGCATAGTCTTCGATAATCTTATCCTTGATGTCATCACACTCCTTGATGATGAAGTTGAAGATGTCATCAGAACTGGTGCGTGGCAGAGCTGTTTCTTCTGTACCTGTGGTGTTATGGTTCTTGAAAGGAACACCGCCATACTGGCGAACCAGGGTGAAATAGAAATAAGCACGTGCCCAACGAGCCTCATACTGATAGTTATTGTAGAGAAACATCTGCTTCTCGTAATCGGTATTGAGCTTGAACTGGTCAAACTCCAGATTAGACCAGTTGTCAATAACCTCATTGCAATAGGTGATGCCCTGATAAGCAGAAGACCAGATGGTCTGGTGTGCATTAGATGCACTCCAGTTGCCATTGAAGAAATCTTCCACGGAGTTACCATCGTGGCTATACTCCGACTCATCTGTTGCAGAAGAGAGCATGGCACCCGAAAGGTTACCCCAGTCGGTATCGATATCTGTGTATATCGTGGTCATCAATCCACCCACATAGCTGAATGAGCGCTGTATATACTCCTTGTCGTAAGCTGTATATTCATTGTAGTCCATGTTACAAGAAGACAACGCCATAGCAGCCAATGCAAAGCAAAATAGTTTTTTATTTACTTTCATAATCGTAATTCCTTAAATTTAGAATGTTACTGCAGCTCCAAGCTGAAGACTTCTGGTAAGAGGCTGCGTTGTGCCGTATGCTGCAGCATCTGCCTTATCGAGATGATCAGCTGTAAAGAGGTCGGTACCACGTACATACAACTTCACGTTGCTGATGAAACCAGCCTTTTCCAACAATGCCTCTGGCAAGTAGTAATACATCTCAACATAGCGGAGCTTCAGGTAGCTGCGGTCAAACATATTGAGCGTATTGTTTGTATTGTTGTTGGCATTGCTTGTTGCAGAAAGACGTGGGAACTTGGCATTCTCTGTATTGTTGCGCTCTGCAGACCAGGAGTTCTCGTAAAGATACTGCGACAAGGTGTTGCTTGCCACAGCCGAACGGTACAGACCATTGGTGGTCATGAATCCGGTCCACTTGCCTACTCCCTGGAACATCGCATCGATACCCAGTCGCTTATATTCCACACCCAGGTGGAAGTTGTAATAGAGGTCTGGCGCTGTAGTGCTGTAACCTATCGCCTTGCGGTCGTTGGTATCAATCTTGTCGTCACCTGTCAGATCCACATACTTGATATCACCAGGATAAACCGTAGTAAAGTTCTGTACAGGATAGCACAACTGCTTCATTTCTGCGGCAGAAATCACTCCATCGCCATTCAGGTCGTCGCCCTTCTGGAAGAAGCCATTGGCTACATAACCGAAAGCCTGACCATATCGCTTACCTGTAGAAGAGGTATTGGCAAAGAGCTGCGGTGTCTCAGCCTGCTCCTCAACGATGGTCTTGTTCAATGTCATGGATGCACCCAAACTGATGGTGAGATCCTTGTTGAGTTTCTTGCTGTAATCAGCAGAAACCTCAAAGCCCTTCTGGTTGATGACACCTACATTCTCATAAGGAGCGTCCAATCCGAAGACTCCTGAATAGCTGCCTGCTGTAGAATACCAGATGTTGTAACGGTGCTGGTAATAGTAATCAGCAGAAATATTCAAACTGCCAAAGAGAGTGGCATCGAAACCTACGTTGAACTTGCTAGACTGCTCATGGCCGAGTCCCTGAGTACGTGCTGTTCCGAGATAAGTATTACCCCATTGTGTACCAGTATAAGTAGCATCGAACGGATAAGAATTACCATTCATCAGATAGAACTGATCGTAATAAGTCCATACGTTATCGCCAGGGAGCACGTCGAGTGACTGGTTACCCCAAGATGCACGCAACTTCAGGAAGTCAACCCAGTTCACGTTCTTCATGAATGCCTCATTAGAGAGGTTCCATGCTGCAGAAACATTTGGAGAGAAAGCCCACTTGCTGCCAGGAGCCAGACGGCTGGAACCCGACTCAACGAGCGCTACATCCAAGAGGTATCTGCTATCGAAACCATAATGGGCGAAGAGAGATACATTGTGACGGTAAACGGTGGTGTTGGTACCCGTCTTGTCGTTGTACTCGTAATCGTACTTCAACTGTCCATACACATTGTGCTTCTCTGCAAAAGTTCTATCATAATTGATGGCTGCATTCCATACACAGCGGCGAATCCAGTTGTTGTTGTTAGAACCAGTTCCCATGTTTGAGTCGGTACCCAACACAGAAGACATCTTTGCCTGTCCATCAGCTATCACATCACCATTGGTTGGAACCTCGTAGTAACTGTATCGATAAGTCTTGGAATGGTCCTCATATACATTCGACCAGGTATCGTAACCCAACTGAGCCTGTGCACTCAATCCTTCAGTAATAGAAGAGAGATCCTGATTCAATACCAAATCAGCATAAAGAGCACGCTGGTGGTTCTTGTAATAGGCAGCACCCTGGCTCTGAGCCACTGGGTTATTCGTAGTATATACTGAATTACCGCCCCAAATCGTTTCAGAAACCTTCACTGGGAATGCATTGGCTGGTACCTTGTAAATCATACTCCAAAGATCAGCCTGAGCTCCTGGCTGCGACTGTTCTGTCAGCAAGCCATACAAATGGGTATGCAACTTGGTCTTAGGACCTAAGTCGATGTCCATGTTAGAGCGCAAGGTTCCGCGGGTATATTTATTCTGTGTAGAATAACCGTCGTTCTGGAAATTCTTGATGAATCCCTTGTTGGTGAGCAACTGCACGTTGGTATAATAACGGAAGTTGCTGGTACCTCCCTTGAATTCAACATTGAAGCGATCGTTGTTGGAAACATTACGGAAAGTTTCATCAGCCCAGTTTACATTTGGATAATAGAGCAGATTGGAACCGTCTCTATAGGCATTGATGACATTTGAACCATAAACATCATTACCGTCCAGGTTCTGGTGCTGGTTATGGTAAGCCTCGTTGACAGCCATTGCGTATGTAGCTGCATCTACCATCTTAGGCTTATTGGTCAGGAAAGAGAACACATGGTCGTAAGATGCTGTAATCGACTGGGTGTTGTACTTACCATGCTTGGTAGTAATCAGAACTACGCCATTGGCACCCTTGTAACCATAGAGAGCAGTAGCGGCTGCATCCTTCAGGATAGATACGCTCTCCACATCCTCAGCTACTACATTCTCAATGGCACGCTCTACGCCATCCACGATGAAGAGCGGAGTGCTGCCGCTGGATGACTGGATGCCACGGATATAGAGAGCAGGATTCTGGGCATGGAAAAGACCGGAACCGTCGAGACTGACGAGACCATTGCCCTGACCCAGGATATTGTTACCGATGTTGCGTGCGCCACGCTTGTTGACATCCTTGTTGGTGATGACACTGACGGCAGAAGTGGATTGCTCGCGGGTAAAGGTGCGGTTGGCACCTATATCTACGGTCTGGTCCTTATATGCCACAGAGTCCACGATGTCCTGCTGCGCCATTGCTGGCAGGCTCATGCCTGCAAGCAATGACAACATATATATATTCTTTGTTTTCATATACTAATTCATTTTAGTTTGTTAGTCCCAAAGAGTTCATTACTCCCAACCAGGATTCTGAACAAGACCATAATTCTTATTAATTTCTGCCTGTGGAAGTGGGTCAAGCAGCCATTTCTTCACCTCATTACTCTTAGGATCTTTATTCCAAAGGTAACGGCTGTTGGCAGTAATTGTCTTGACGCAACTCAAGAAGAACTGAGGTTGTGTTGATGAAGGGTCATTCTCACGGTCTGCTCCTACCCAGGCTGCATTACGGCTCTGGAAACCATCGCTGGTCTGAATCAGGCGATACTGCATCAAGCCATGGAGCTGCTTGGTCATCCAATCGGTACGCTTCAGGCGAACCATGTCGAACCAGCGGGCATTAGTAAGACCCAACTCACGCACACGTTCATCGAGGAGTTCCTCCATAAACTCATTAGAAGTTGCACCATTGTCCAGAGTTACAGTTGTATTCAGGGCAGCCTCAGCAGTAGTTGCTGTATAACCCTTTGCCTCACGGAATTTAGAATTTGTCCAAACCTTGGACATCGTAGGAAGACCTACACGAGAGCGAACCTTATCCACCATCTCTACAGCCTTAGTCACATCCTTATTGCTGCGCTTCACGAGAGCCTCAGCATACTGCAGGTAGAACTCAGGCAATGACAAGGCAACCCACTGGGTTGGGAAACGATAGGAATCACCGGAATCGTCTGTAGGATAACCACCTGCTCCCAGATAATACTTGTTGAATCCGTAACCAGAACCAAACATGGTATTCTGCTGGGTCAAGACACCAGTACCACCATCATTACCACCATACCAAAGTTCCCAAGGATAACCTGTCATGGAAGCTGTTGTCCAGTCGAGGTTCATGTTCTGACCATTCACGATACACTCTTCATACAAGCGTGGATCACGGGTAAGCGTTGTAGTAACTTGTCGGCTACCAGCAGGTACAGTACCATCCACGAACATGGTATGCAGAGACTTCTTGTTGCGGGAAATCGCACCTGTATATTTATTGGTTACGAAGTTCGTCACATTCACGGTAAAGCTTCCATCCTTATGATATACCATGGTAGAGTCTGGCTCAGTAGCCTGGCTCTTATAGGTCTTCTTAGCAGCATTATCCCAGTTGAATGGCTCGCCATCGTTCCAAGAGAACTTCTCCACATACTCCTGTGTAGGGCAATAAGCATTACGTGGCACAGTCTTAGAATACCAAGAGTGCCAGCAATAACGGGCTGCACCTGTGATATCATTACCCTGTACACGCACAGAATGCAACACCTCAGTAGAAGCATTGAGATAATAACCACGGCGATAAGCCAATCGGTAATAAGCCACCTTCTCTTCTGCCTTGGTAACGTTGGCAGGAATATTAGCTTCCTCCAGCTGATACTTGCCTTCCTGCTGCAACTTGTTGTAGAATTCATCGCAAGCCTTGGCAAAGGCATCCCAACGTTCCTGATACTTAGAAGCATCAGTGTACATGATGTATGGCTTCACCTCATCAGAAGCACCGTCATAATATGACTTTCCATCTTCTGGATTCAGCAAAGGAGAGGCTGCAAACTGCAAAATCTTGCACTTCAAAGCCATCGCACCGGCCTTAGTCCAACGACCGTTCATTGTAGCCGTGGCTTGCCATGGCAAAGCACTCTCGGCAATAGCCTGGTCAAGTTCATCTACCATCCAATTCACACACTCCTCTACCGTATTACGAGGGAATTTTCCGCTCACCTCACCAGTCTCCAAAGGATGATCCATGATAGGAATACCACCAAAATGCTGGAAGGTATTGAAGAAGGCATCAACCATCAGACAACGGGCTTCAGCCTTCAAGCGATTCTTCTCTTCCTGAGGCATATCAGCCTCAGGAGCACGATCTACATTAGCCAGGAAAATCTGGGCAGCACGAATCGACTTCCACTGATATTCCTTGTCGTATGAATAAAGCGGACCATCCAAACCATCCGAACGGTCAACATTGGCAGTCAGAGAACCTGTATAGTACTTTGTATATACGGCAGGTCCGTTAAAGAAATCATGCCAGCAATCGGTGAGTGCATCAAACTTACCAGTATATGGGTTACCCGCATGAGGCATATTGGTTCCACCATTATAATAAGGTAAGCCATAATACTGCTTGGAGTAGATACCTACAAGAAACTCACGTGTATATTCTGCATTCTGGAATACAGAGTCGATAGTGGCAGTAGAACTGGTTGCCTTATCAAGAGAGGCATCACCCACGGCAATGGTATCTGTACAAGCGGTAAACGTTGCACCTGCCATGAGCATTGCTACTGCACTATGTAATAGTATATTATGTTTCATTGTTTCTTTGTTCATTTATTTACATTACCTTTTGATTAGAAGCCTACATTCAAACTAATGGTGTAGGTGCGCTGCAATGGGTAAGATGGAGCATTAGAAGCTCTGGTCTCCGGGTCACCCCACTTATAAGGAGTAAAGGTAAGGAGGTTATAGCCCGAAAGGGTTACCTCGCACTTGTGCATACCAATCTTCTTGAAAGCTGGATTTATGAAATCGTACGACAAAGAGACTGTCTTCAGACGAAGATACTTGGCATCCTTCTCCCAAAGGTCAGATTCTGTATAATTCTGCTCGGCATTATCCCAAGTGGCACGTGGATAAAGCGCATTCTGCGACTCATAGCTTCCTGGTGTCCATGTGTTGTTAACATGGTATGAAAGAAGTCCACCCTGGGTTGTATTGGAAGAACAGTAGAATGGCTGACGGAACACATCGGTGATGTAACGGCTTACATTCCATGCACCCGTGAGCTGCATGTTGAAGGTCAGGCGCTTGTAGTTGAAACCAAGTGTCAAACCTGCCATGTACTCAGGATCATCCGTATAACCATTGTCACGGGTCTTATCATTAGGATTTATCTTACCATCGCCGTCAAGATCGATATATACACAATCTCCAGGCATGAGGTAATCCTTCAGCTGTGCCGGGAATGGCTGACCGAAAGTCTTCTCATACTCTACCTTGGTCTGTTCGCCCTCGTAATACTTCCAGAACTTATACATAGAACGGGCACCGATTCGATGGCCCCTTGCCATCATGTATTCATTCTTCTTAGGCTCCTCCTTCATCTCTACGATTTCATTCTGGTTGTAAGAGAGATTCAGTTTGCCCCAGAAACGGAAATCCTTACCTATCTTATCATTGTAACCGAGCGAAAGCTCCCAACCCCACGACTTTGTCTCACCGGCATTGGTATAAGGCATAGTGAAACCGATGGTTGAAGGAACTGTTTCATCACGAACAAGGATATCGGTACGATGCTCACGGTAATAATCGAAAGTAGTCTTAAAGCGGTCACCGAAGAAATACAGGTCGAAACCATAATCCTGCTTGAACGCCTTCTCCCAACCAATATCAGGGTTGTTCTTGATAGCCTCGTATGCACCTGCTACAGAAGAGGTTCCCTGAACAGTACCCGACTGCGCATTACCGAAGAGATAACCGTATGTATCTGCCCAGTTGGACATATTATTGGTCAATCCATAAGAACCAGTGATATATGGGTCAGCAAGATACATGAATCGGATAGCATCCTTGGTCTTATCGTTACCAACGAGACCCCAAGATGCACGGATCTTGAAGAAAGATGCCACCTTGGAAATTGGTTTCCAGAACTTCTCCTCGCTGAGAATCCATCCCACAGAACCCGCAGGGAAGACACCGAAGCGTCTGCCTGGCGCAAAGTTCTCCGAGCCGTTGTAACCCATGTTGAACTCTGCCATATATCGGCTGGCATAATCGTAAGTAACACGACCCACAAGACCTACGTAAGAACGAGGTACATCCGGATAAGAACTGTTAGAATAGTAATACTGCTTCGACTGGTTGTAAAGGAGCAGTGCATTAACGGTATGCTTATCGAATACACGGGAATAGTTGAAGCTACCCTCCAGATACCAGTCACGTGCCTTAGCCTGAGATGCAGAATAAGAAGGATCTGTATCATTGCCATTCTGACGATATACAATATATGGTGTACCATCAGCATTTAAGATTATTTTCTTGTTACCTTCTGCATCCAAGATGAATTGGCCCTGATCATCTTTCTCATACTGTATGAGCGGATTGAATGAAGCCACGACGCTCTTACCCTGCTTATTAATGGTATAGGCAGAGTTATAAGATCCCTTTGCCTTGAAACTCAATCCCTTGGTTATGAAGTCAAGTTTCTGGTCGAGAACGAGGTCCATCTGAATCTTATTGATATTGGTCTGCATGAATCCATTGCCATAGTAACCCATACCTGCATTACCTACGAACGGCAACTTCTGATCATCATAGTCGGCAGTACAATAAACCAACTTATTATCCACGATACCAGGGCTGGAGAATGGGGTTGCATAATAAATCTGCTTAATCAAGCCGGCTGCACCAGAACCTGTATAAGGTTTATCAGCATTGCTCACGTTACCTGCCACATTGAACGACAAGGTTGTAGTCTTGGTTGCCTTGAGGTCGAGGTTAGAACGGTAGTTGAAACGATGATACTGATAACCATAGTTGTATCCAGCATCAAACTCCTTGAAAAGACCATCCTGAGAGTAATAACCTGCAGAGATAAAGTACTTCACACGATCAGTTCCACCCGAGATATTCAAGTTGTGCTGCTGCTGAAGCGTTACATCCTTCATGATGTAATCAGCCCACTTGGTACTTGGGAAACGGATAGGGTCTGAGCCAGTGGCAAACTTCTGAATGATGCCCTCAGAGAAACTGTTAGAGAAAGTGTGCTCAGCAGTATATGCATCCAAATCTGGATATTTGCCAATTGCCACACTTTTGTTTGCACGCATCCAATAATCATTCAGAGACATCTGATTATAGAAGTTGGCATACTCGTAAGAGCTAGCCTGCTCCACCATTTTAGTAGGAGCAAGAGCGGTCCAGGAAGTTGACACATTAATCTTGGCCTTGCCCTGAGCACCACGCTTGGTAGTAATAAGGACAACACCATTGGCACCACGAACACCGAACACGGCAGTCGCAGAAGCATCCTTCAATACTGTAACACTCTCGATTTCATTTGGGTCAATATCTGCCATGGTTCGCTCCACACCATCCACCTGGATAAGAGGCTGCGAATCACCCCAAGTAGCCTTACCGCGAACGAAAATCTCTGCAGCATCGCTACCAGGCTCACCAGAATACTGTACGGTTGTCACACCCGAAAGCTGACCACCGAGCACGTTATTGACAGAACCTACGGAAGTGCGGACCAAATCCTCACTCTTCACGCTGGAGATGGCACCGGTAACAGTAACCTTCTTCTGTACACCATAGGCAACCACTTCTACAGCCTTGAGGGAAGTAGCCTCTTCTTTCAAGACCACCTGCATGCCGTTTTTGGCAACCACAGTCTGGGATACGAATCCAATGTAACTGATCTTTAACTTGGCACCTGGCTTCACGTTGAGAGAGAAGTTACCATCAAAGTCTGTTACTGTACCCTGGGTAACTTTCTGTCCCTCGATGATAACACTAGCTCCAATAACGGCTTCACCATTGGCATCAACCACTGTACCTTTTACGATACCTGTTTGCTGAGCTATAGCCGTAGTCGCTTTAGCAGAACCTGCGCCTCTGCAAAGAGGGGCAAGCATCAATGCCGTGCAAAACAAAGTTGCAGGCACTGCCGAACTTTTCATAAATAGCTTGTTATTCATTTTGTTTATTATGACGTTAAGATTTTATTTTTTTCGGTTCGACCATCTTGTTTCCAGCTTTAGAATAATGTTGTTTTTTAGGATTTCAATTATCTTGCTTTGCGATTGATGATCTCGCTTTGTTAGTTGCAAATCCTATTCTAAAAGGATTTCTGCTGCAAAACTATCAAATAACCTTGTTTTTCATATAATAAAATCGTTCAAGTATCATTATTATTATCCGAATATTTGTTTTTTTATACATTTCAGCACAAAGTACATACTTTTTTGCATATATAATAAGGTATAGTGGATTTTTTTGCGTAATTTTGCCGATGAATAAGCTAAATGGCTCTGGAAGCAATAGCACCAGAAGATGAGCCAGGAGGCAAAATCCAGAAACAAAACAATGCATTATGCAAACCAGTAAATACCTTTTAGCAACAGAAAGAGACGCCGAATGGGGTCTCACCATCAGCACCGTGGGACGGGAAGAAATCGCCCCGGGAGAAGAATATCCTACCAAGGGTCATGCCGATGGATATTACTTCGATCTCCAGAAGGGAAGAACCCTCGATGAATACCAGCTTCTCTACCAGCCGGAAGGCGAAGGAGTGTTCAGCTCTGCCCATCTTCCGGAAACAAAGATCAAGGCTGGAGACATCTTCCTGCTCTTTCCCGGTGAATGGCATAGCTATCATCCATCAGGCACCAAGGGTTGGAAAAGCTATTGGATCGGCTTCAAGGGCAAGAACATCGACGACCGCGTGAAAGCAGGGTTTCTTTCTCCTGAAAAGCCAATCTACCATGTAGGTTACAGTAACGAGATTATCGCTCTCTACGAAGAGGCTTACAAAACCGCACAGGAAGAGGTTGCTTTTGCACAACAGACTATGGCGGGTATCGTAAACCATCTGATAGGCAAAATGTATTCTCTGGAGAGAAATATCGTGTTGAGCAAGGATACCAAGCATGTTGACATGATCAATAAAGCCCGTTTGCGTATCCGAGAATCGCTTGAAGATACGCTCACCATCCAGGAGATTGCGCAGGAACTGGGCATCAGCTACTCTTCTTTCCGCAAGCTCTTCAAGGAGCATACCGGATTCGCTCCCGCCCTCTATCAGCAGAATCTGAAACTGCAGAGAGCCAAAGAACTGCTGTCTACCACCGACGAGAGCATCAAGGAGATTGCATACCGGCTCAATTTCGAATCGCCTGACTATTTCTCTGCCAAATTCAAAATTCAGACGGGCATGAAGCCATCAGATTTCAGAAATATGACGAGATAGTCAAAAAATAAGGCTCTAAAATCAATTTCTCTTGTTCCATATCCCTTTTTTGGTCTACCTTTGCAAACGTGAACAAATAACAGCAACTTAAAGACAAAATTCATAATGGAACAAAAGAAATACTTCTTCGCGGTAGACTTAGGTGCTACCAGCGGAAGAACCATAGTAGGAAGCTTGTCAGACGGCAAGTTTGACTTAGAGGAGCTGACCCGTTTCGACAACAACCTGATCGAAACAGGCGCTCACTTCTATTGGGATATCTACGCCCTCTACTTTGAGATTATCAAAGGATTGAAACTCGTAGCACAGCGTGGCATCCACATCCAGAGCATCGGTATTGATACCTGGGGATGCGACTTTGTATATGTAGACAAGAACGGAGATATCCTACGCAACCCGATGGCGTATCGCGACCCTCATACCATGGGCATCATGGAGAAATACTTTGATGAGAAAATCAGCAAGGAGAAGGTTTACGAAAAGACCGGCATCCAGTTTATGAATTTCAACTCATTGTTCCAGATGTATGCCATGCGCAAGGCAGGAAACGTGGCTCTGGAGAATGCCGACAAGATTCTCTTCATCCCTGATGCACTGAGCTATATGCTCACCGGCAACGCCATCTGCGAATATACCGTAGCATCTACTTCTCAGATTCTGAATCCGATGACCGGCGATTTCGACATCGACCTCGTGGAAAGTATCGGATTGAAGAGAGAACAGTTTGGCAAGATGACCCATCCTGCTACCATCATCGGCACACTGACCGAAGAGGTACAGAAGATAACAGGACTGAATGCCGTTCCCGTCATCGCAGTAGCAGGTCATGATACAGCCAGTGCCGTAGCAGCCGTTCCTGCCAAGAACGAGGAGTTTGCCTATTTGAGTTCAGGAACCTGGAGCCTGATGGGCATCGAGACCAAGAACGCCATCATCAACGAGAAGAGCTATGAGCTCAACTTCACCAACGAGGGCGGCATTGAGGGCACTACCCGATTCCTGAAGAACATCTGCGGCATGTGGATTTACGAGCGTTGCCGCAAGGAATGGAAAGACGAGGCTGCTGCCAACCAGAAAGATATGACTTGCCTGGGTCATGCAGAACTTATAGCTGAAGCCATGAAGCAGCCAGCCTTCCAAAGCATCATCAACCCGGATGATACCTGTTTTGCCAACCCATCGAGCATGGTAGAAGCCATCAAGCAGTATTGCGAAAAGACCGGTCAGCATGTTCCTCAGAGCTATGGCGAATTCTGCCGCTGCATCTTCGAGAGTCTTGCCCTCCGCTATCGCCAGGTATTCACATGGCTCAAGGATTTCGCCGACATCGACCTCAATGTGCTCCACATCATCGGTGGAGGTTCGCTCAACCAATATCTCAACCAGTTTACTGCCAACAGTTGTGGTGTAACCGTATTGGCAGGTCCTCAAGAAGGCACCGCCATCGGCAACATCATGCTCCAGGCAAAGGCATCGGGCTTGGTAAAGGATATTTGGGAAATGCGCCAGATTATCGCCAACTCGCTGGAGCTTAAGACATTCGAGCCACAGAACAAGGAAGCATGGGATGCGGCTTACGAGAAGTTTTTAAAGGTAAAAAAGTAAAAGGGTAAAAAGGTAAAAATAAACAATAAAAACAAAATACATAAAAACAATGAAAGCAGATTTGATTTTAAAGAATTACGAGATTGCAAAGGAGCGCTATGCAGCTCTGAGTGTAGATACAGACAAGGCTATTGAGACTTTGGAGAAAACTCCTATCTCTCTGCACTGCTGGCAGGCTGACGATGTAGTTGGCTTCGAGCGCGGTGAGGCTGCTTCTGGTGGTATCCAGAGCACTGGTAACTATCCTGGCAAGGCTCGCAACATCGACGAACTCCGTCAGGACATCGAGAAGGTGAACTCTCTCCTGGCTGGTACTTTCCGTCTCAACCTTCATGAGATTTACGGTGAGTTCGGTGGCAAGCAGATTGACCGTAACGAGGTAACCGTAGACCAGTTTACAGGCTGGATGCAGTGGGCTAAGGAGCAGAACATGAAGCTCGACTTCAACTCTACTTCTTTCTCTCACCCTAAGAGTGGCAGCCTCTCATTGTCAAATCCTGACCCAGCTATCCGCGAGTTCTGGATTGAGCACACCAAGCGTTGCCGCCGCATTGCAGACGCTATGGGTAAGTTCCAGAACGACCCATGTATCATGAACATCTGGGTACACGATGGTTCTAAGGACATCACTGTAGAGAAGGGACGCTATCGTGAGATTTTGAAGAACTCTCTCGATGAGATCTTAGCAGAGGAGTTGCCTAACATGAAGTCTTGTCTCGAAGCTAAGCTCTTCGGTATTGGCTTGGAGGCTTACACCGTAGGTTCTCACGACTTCTACGCTGGCTACTGCGCTAAGAACAACGTGATGTACACTCTCGATACAGGTCACTATGAGCCAACAGAGAACGTATCTGATGCAGTTTCTGCACTCCTGCTCTTCGTTCCTGAGCTGATGCTCCACGTATCTCGCCCAATGCACTGGGATTCAGACCACGTAACCCTCTTCGATGACAACACACGCAACCTCTTCTCAGAGTTGGTTCGTGCCAACGCACTCGACCGTGCTCACATCGGTCTCGACTACTTCGACGGTTCTATCAACCGCATCGGTGCTTACATCATCGGTGTTCGTGCTGCCCAGAAGTCATTGTTGCAGGCATTCCTTGAGCCACTTGATACCCTCCGCAAGTACGAGGACGAGGGCAAGCTCTTCCAGCGCCTGGCTCTCCTCGAAGAAGAGAAGACATTGCCATTCGGTGCAGTATATGATTACTTCAACTTGAAGAACAACATCCCTGTTGGCGAAGAGTACATCGCAGACATCGAGAAGTACGAGGCTGAGGTACTCGCAAAGCGAGTTTAAGAACGATTTAAGTGAAGAGTGAAGAACGAAGAACGAAGAATTCAATAGTCTTATGGCTAAAAAAACACATGAATTCTTCACTCTTCACTCTTCGTTCTTCACTCAAAATCGCTCTTCACTTAATTACTAAACAATATGGAAATATTAATAGGACTTTTAATCATAGCCATCGGCGCATTCTGCCAGTCCAGCTGTTACGTTCCAATCAACAAGATTAAGGATTGGAGTTGGGAATCCTACTGGGTAGTTCAGGGTGTGTTCGCATGGCTTATTTTGCCTTTCTTAGGCGCAATGCTCGCTGTTCCAAGCGGCCATTCCTTCTTTGAATTATTCGACGGTTATGGCTTCAACGTAGCAATGACCATGCTATTCGGTGTACTCTGGGGCGTAGGCGGACTGACCTTCGGTCTTTCCATGCGCTATCTGGGAGTAGCATTGGGACAGAGCATCGCCTTGGGAACCTGTGCAGGTCTCGGCACCATCATGGGACCTGTATTGCTCAACATCTTCTTCCCGGAGATGGACGCCCTCTCATCGCTTACCTTCAGCGTAATTCTCGGCGTGGTAGTCACTCTTCTCGGTATCGCCATCATCGGTGTGGCAGGTAGTATGAAGGCGGCATCGCTCTCAGAAGAAGAGAAGAAGGCGGCAGTAAAGGACTTCAACTTCCCTAAGGGACTTGCCATCGCCTTGCTGGCTGGTTTCATGAGCGGCTGCTTCAATGTGGGTCTCGCCTTCGGTTCCGATATCCATTTCGGCAGTTTCACTCCTGATATGTACAAGACCTTGCCAGCCACCTTCCTGGTTACCCTAGGTGGTTTCATCACCAATGCCATCTACTGTTTCTATCAGAACACCAAGAATCATACTTGGAGCGATTACAAGAACCAGGAGGTTTGGAGCAATAACATTCTCTATTGTGCCTTGGCTGGTGCCTTGTGGTACAGCCAGTTCTTCGGACTGTCACTGGGCAAGGGGTTCCTCACCGAATCTCCTACCCTCATGACCCTATCGTTCTGCATTCTGATGGCGCTCAACGTAGTATTCTCGAATGTATGGGGCATCATCCTAAAGGAATGGAAAGGCTGCTCAAAGAAGACCATCTCCGTATTAATTGTCGGCATCATCGTCTTGATTATCTCAAGCTTCTTGCCACAACTTATATAACAAAAAAGGAACCCCGAGTATTTCACAATGCTCGGGGTCTTTTTACTAAACTTAATTATCTAAACCAAAAATTCTTATAGAAAACAATCTTTAAAACTTATTTTCTTTATCTAAAGCCTATATTATCTTGGCAAATTAAATGCCTTGGTCATCTCAGCCATTTCCTCCTGGCTCATACCATCAGGCTCGAATCCCATGCACTTGGAATCGATGTAAATCTTGGCGCTCTTAGAGAGTACGTCAATCTGGTCGAAGGCATCCATCACGTCCAAGCCCTTGGCAAAGACACCATGCTTCTCCCACATCACTACATCATAATCCTCCAACTCCTTCAAGGTCTCCTCAGCAAGTTTCAAACTGCCTGGCAACTGATAAGGAACGATACCCAAACCGAGTGGACAGAAAGCCTTGGTCTCTGGAATCATGCTCCAGAGCAGGTTGCTCAACACGTCCTTGCCCATGAACTTCTTGTTGTGGCTCATGGCGATAAGCTCGATAGGGTGAGTATGAACAGTAGCCTTATAGTTGGAACCCTTCTCGATGAGACGGGCATGAACGCTCAAGTGACTAGGCAACTCAGATGTTGGCATTACAGGATTATTTGCGATGATAACATAGCTGGCGCAATCGTCGAGGATGCGGATGATAGAACCGTTCTCCATAGGCCAGCGAGCCAAGTCGCGCATACGCTTACCTGTACCCTTGCAGAAGAAGTAGCAGCCCTTCAATGCAGGCAATGCTGTACCAATCTGCTTTACTTCGCTGATAGCTGGCAAAGCCTTGATTTCGTCATCAACCAAGTCGGTAACGTTTACAGTGATGTTACCACCATTACGCTCAGCCCAACCATTCTGCCAGAGATAACCGGCAACTTCAGCAATCTTCTCGACCTCCTTTTTCAAGGCAGGACGACCTTCTAAAACACTATTCATATTATTCTTGTTATTAGCTTGTTTAAAATTTCTGCTGCAAAAATACTCATTTCGCTCCATACCCAACCTATTCTTTTGATATTTGAGCTATGACATTTGGCATAACATTTTCTGTTTTTCTGATTTCAGTAGACACTTTCAATTTTATAAAACGGAAATAGTAGAAACTCGAACAAAAGAACATGAAATCGTACAAAAATCCATAAGAAATATACATTCTTTTCGTAACTTTGCAACAAAATTAGAATAATAACGCAACAAAACAATCAAAACAAAATCGAATGAGAAAAAGACTATTTCTGCTTCTACTCGCTTTCATCTCGCTATGCCAGATGTATGCAGTAGAAAGGACAAAGCTCAATTTTAATGGGGGATGGTTGCTCAAGGTGGGCGACTTCCAGGGAGCAGAACTGGCAAACTACAAGGATGCCGGTTGGAAACAGATTACGCTGCCTCGTGCCTTTAACGAGAAAGAAGCGTTCAAGGTTTCTATCGAACACCTCAGCGACACCATCATGTGGTATCGCAAGCACTTCCATATCCAAGAAGTGGGCGACCGCAAGTATTTCATCGAGTTTGAGGGCGTGCGCTTCGGTGCCGACATCTGGCTCAATGGCAAGAAAGTGGGATATACCGAGAATGGTGTGATGGCAAGCGGATTCGACCTGACACCTTATATTATAAAAGGTGAAAACGTCATAGCCGTACGTGTGGATAACTCCTGGAACTATTGTGAGCGCACCAGCGGTCAGCGTTTCCAGTGGAACGACAAGAACTTCAATGCCAACTATGGCGGTATTCCAAAGAATGTGTTCCTCCACATCACCGACAAACTTTACCAGACTCTTCCGCTCTACAATAATCTCAAGACCACAGGTATCTATATCTATGGCAGCAACTATGATATTGCAGGAAAGAAGGTAACGGTGAATGCAGAATCGCAGGTAAGGAATGAGGATTCCAAGTCTCGCTCTTTCCGCTTCTTCGCCAAGATTCTGGACGCTGACGGCAAGGAAGTGGGCCATTTTGATGGCGAAAGATATACCTTGAAGCCAGGCGAAACCAAGACAGTGAAGGTGAGCGGACTCCTGAACAACGCCCACTTCTGGAGCTGGGGATATGGATATCTCTACACCGTGAAGACCCTCTTGAAGGCGGATGACGGAAGCAAGATTGATGATGTGGTGACCAAGACCGGTTTCCGCAAGACCCAGTTCGGTGAAGGCAAGTTCTATCTCAACGATCGTGCCATCATGATGCACGGCTATGCGCAGCGCACCTCCAACGAGTGGCCTGGCGTGGGCATGAGCATTCCTGCCTGGCTGAGCGACTACAGCAACAAGCTGATGGTGGAATCGGGCGGTAACCTGGTTCGCTGGATGCACGTATGCCCTTGGAAGCAGGACATCGAGAGCTGCGACCGAGTGGGCTTGATTCAGGCAATGCCAGCCGGTGATGCCGAAAGAGACGTGGAAGGCAGAAGATGGGAACAGCGCCTGGAACTGATGAAGGAAGCCATCATCTACAACCGCAACAACCCTAGCATCATCTTCTACGAAAGCGGTAATAAGGGTGTGAGCCGCAAACACATGTTGCAGATGAAAGCCATCCGCGACGAATTCGACCCTCACGGCGGCAGAGCCAGCGGCAGCCGAGAGATGCTCAACATCAACGAGGCTGAATATGGCGGCGAGATGCTTTACATCAACAAGAGTAAGAAGCACCCGATGTGGTCGATGGAGTATCATCGCGACGAGGGTTTGCGTAAATACTGGGATGAGCAGAGCTATCCTTACCATAAGGAAGGCGACGGACCATTGTATCGTGGCAAGCCTGCCTTCGAATACAATCACAACATGGATACCTTTGCAGCAAGCATGGTAGAGCGCTGGTTCGAATACTGGCAGGAGCGTCCGGGCACCGGCAAAAGAGTAAGCGATGGCGGTACCAAGATCATCTTCTCGGATACCAACACCCATCATCGTGGTGAGGCCAACTACCGTTCGAGCGGTGTGACCGATGCGATGCGCATCCCGAAGGATGCTTTCTTTGCTCATCAGGTAATGTGGAATGGCTGGGTATCTCCTGAAAAAGATGCCACCTATATCGTAGGCCACTGGAACTACAAGCCAGGAATCATCAAGCAGACAGAATATGTGGTAAGTACCGGCGACGAGGTAGAACTCTTCATCAACGGCAAGAGTCTGGGCATGGGCGAACGCAGCAACCAGTGGCTCTTCACCTGGAAGAATGTACCTTTCGAGGCTGGAAAGATTGAAGCTGTTGCTTATACATACGATAAGTCTGATAAGAAATCAAAAGATGCCAAGACCAAGAAAGAAACAAGCCGTTATGCCATCGAAACTGCGGGCAAGCCTCATCACATCAAGCTCACCAGCATCCAGAATCCGAAAGGTTTCAAGGCTGATGGTGCCGACATGGCGCTCATCCAGGTAGAGGTGGTAGATAAGCAGGGCAGACGCTGTCCACTCGACAACCGAACCATCCACTTCAACTATCAGGGCGAAATGGAATGGATTGGCGGATTGGCAACTCCTAACGAGGAAACCCAAAAGGCACTTGCAGCCAAGAATCAGAGCCTCGTGGTAGATAAGAACGAGACAGCAGAACAGAAGGCAGCCCGCAAAGCTGCAGATATTCTAGACTCTACAGATAGCGACAACACCTTTGATAATTATATAGGAAAGATTGATTTACCTGTAGAATGCGGCGTGAACAGAGTTCTGATCCGCAGTACCGTGAACCCAGGAAACATCACAATCTGTGCTGGTGCTGATGGCATCAAGGGCGTGGCAAGCATCGACTTGAAGACCGAGAAGGTCGATATCGAGCACTACCTGCCTCAGTTCAGCTTGAAGGGCGACCTTTCTCGTGGCGAAACGCCATCTACCCCATCCTATACCGATATCAAGGAGACCATTGATATCACCGGTGCCGTGGCTGGCGTAAACCAGGAAGATGCCCAGAAAACTTTCGATGACGATGAGACTACAGAATGGAAGAGCGATGGCAAGCCTGAGAATGCATGGATCACCTATCTGTTTACCAAGAAAAAGAAGGTAGACGAAATCACCGTGAAACTTACGGGCTGGAGAGACAAGATGTATCCGCTCGCCATCTTTGCCGGTAAGAAGAAGGTTTGGGAGGGTTACACCTACGCCTGCCTCGGCTATGTTCATATCAAGATAGACAAGCCAGTGAAGGCGAAGGATATCACCATCAGGATGATAGGCGATGCCAAGAGCAAGACCCAGCTCAGCGACACCAAGGAGCTGGCGGGCGGCAAGGCAAGCACCCTCGATTTCATAGGAATCAAGAAGGGCAAACCGGTATTGAGAATCGTAGAGATTGATTTTCTCAAGAATAAAAAGAATAAATAGCAGGAGAGTTTATAAAAAAGCTAGTTGCCTTTGCTGAGCAACTAGCTTTCTTTTTTGTAACCAAATCACTCACAACTAAGGCAGGCTGGCAAGAACATTCCCGTCAAATATAAAGACGAAAAATATCTGATTCAGATAGAACCATCAAAAGGTAAGGTGATCATCAGCCGATGACCACCTTACCTTTTTTAATACCTTGCATTTTGCGAGGTCTTCTTTTGTGTGTAATTCCTTGATTTTTTGGCAAAACACCTAGCATATTTGTACTATTTTACATTTTTAAGAATCATAATACTGCTATTATTGGGTATTTTTCGCTATCTTTGCAAACGAAGAATAAACAATTAAGAACAACTTAATAAAACCCAATATGATGAACTATAAAAGAAATCATAAATTTATAGGATTATCCTTTGCCTTGGCTTTGATGTCTTCACTCAACTGCCAGGCTCAGTTGCTCCCTACCCCTACGCAGGAAGCCAAACCGGGCGTAAGATGGTGGTGGATGGGATCTGCTGTGGATCAAGAGAATCTGAAGTGGAACCTTGGCGAATACGCCAAGGCGGGTATCGGTGCCGTGGAAATCACACCGCTCTATGGCGTGCAGGGTAACGACAAGAATGATATCCCTTATCTCTCGCCTAAATGGATGGATATGCTCAAGTTCGTGGAAAAGGAAAACAAGCAGGTGGGCATCGAGACGGATATGGCCACCGGAACAGGCTGGCCTTTCGGTGGTCCTTGGGTACCTATCAGCGAAGCAGCATGCAAGGCGGTATTCGTAGATACCATCGTGGATGTGAAGCAGAAACTGATGGAGATAGAATTCAACGTGCCACAAAAAGAACGTGCCTTCGCCAAACTGAAGGTCATCAAGGCATTCCCTATGGAAGGTGAAAAATACAAGAAACGCGTCATCGCTCTCTATGAAAGCCGCACCCGTCAGAAGGTAAAGCGTGCCGCACCTGGAGGAGAGGGATACGTTATCGACCATTTCGATTCTACTGCCGTGGCCAATTATCTGCAGCACATCGACAGCGCCTTCGTGGCATCGAAGACTCCATATCCTCATACCTTCTTCAACGACAGCTACGAGGTGTATGGCGCCAACTGGACACCTAACCTCCTGACGGAATTCGAGAAATATCACGGATATAAACTACAGGATAAGTTCCCAGAGTTCCTCGATGGCGATGCTGTGGTGGTAAGCGATTACCGTGAAACCCTGGGCGACATGCTGCTCCATAACTTCACCGAACAGTGGACCAAATGGGCAAACAAGCGTGGTGCCATCACCCGAAACCAGGCACACGGTTCACCTGCCAACCTCATCGACTGCTATGCAGCCGTTGACATCCCGGAAATTGAAGGCTTCGGACTGACCGATTTCGGCATCAAGGGACTGCGCAAGGATCCGGGAAAGACCCGTCCTAACTTCAGCGACCTCAGCATGCTGAAATATGCTCCATCGGCTGCGCACATCACCGGAAAGAAATATACATCCAGCGAAACCTTCACCTGGCTCACCGAGCACTTCCGCACTTCCCTGAGCCAGATGAAACCAGATATGGACCTGATGTTCTGCGCCGGCGTAAACCACATGTTCTTCCATGGCACCGCCTACTCGCCCAAGAATGATACATGGCCAGGCTGGAAATTCTATGCTTCGGTAGATATGAGTCCTACCAACAGCATCTGGCGCGATGCGCCGGAACTGATGAAATACATCACCAATTGCCAAACCTATCTGCAGTGGGGACAGCCAGACAATGATTTCCTGGTTTATCTGCCAGTAAGAGATATGTGGCGCAAGGATACCAAGAACTGGCTGATGCAATTCGATATCCACAGCATGGCGAAGAAAGCACCTGAATTTATCAAGGTGATTCTCGACATCGACAAGGCAGGATTCGACTGCGATTACATCAGCGACAAGTATCTCCGCACGTGTACCTTTAAGAATGGTATGATTGAAACAGCTGCCGGAACCCGATACAAGGGCATCATCATTCCTGGCAACAACATCATGCCAAGCGACGTGATTGAGCACATATCTGAATTGAAATCACAGGGAGCCAAGATTATCAAGGGCGATAATATCAAGGCAATGGAACAGGCGGCAAAACCGGAACTGATGAGAAAGAACCTGGGCTTGAAGATGATTCGCCGTGCCAACAGCATCGGCCATCATTACTTCATCGCCAACCTCACCAGCAAGGACATCGCTTCTAGCGTGGCTTTGGCCGTGAACGAGAAGCATGGCATCTGGTACAACCCTATGACGGGCGAATACCATGAGGCAACCATCGGCGACAAGGGTATCCAGCTGAACCTGAAGAGTGGCGAGAGCCGCATCCTCATCACATCGAATAAACCCGTGAATGAGTGGAAACTTGGGCCTAAGGTAAAGGTAGGCGGCAAGGAAGCCATCGCTGCAGCAGATAGCAAGACCATCGACCTGACAGAGAATGCCTGGAAGCTGTCGTTCATCGAGGATGCTCCAAAGGTAGACGAAACCTTCAACCTCAAGGGCGTAAAGTCTTGGGAAGGTCTCAGCGACAAGGCGAAGGTGATGATGGGAACAGGTGTTTACGAAACCACCATCAAGCTATCGAAGGATGATGCCAAGAAGCAGTGGGCTATCGACCTGGGTGATGTACGCGAAAGTGCCCGTGTCTATATCAATAATAAATATGTAGGTTGCGCTTGGGCTGTACCATATATCCTCAACTGTAAGGATGCGCTCAACAAGGGCAAGAATACCCTCCGCATCAAGGTTACCAATCTGCCTGCCAACCGCATCGCAGAACTCGACCGCCAGGGCGTAAAGTGGCGCAAGATGAAGGAAATCAATGTGGTAGATATCAATTACAAGAAGACCACCTACGAGAACTGGACTCCTGTGCCAAGCGGTCTGAACAGCACCGTGAAACTCGTGGAAATCAAGTAAACAAATAAATAAATATCTGTCAAGAATTAGAGAATTCAATAATTCAAGAGTTTATTTCTCTAATTCTTGACTAAAACAATTAATAATAAACAAACATTAATAACAAGACAAATGAAAAAACTGATCTTTTCATCGCTCTTCATGCTCCTGGGTTTGACTTCTGTTTCTGCCCAGAGCGCATTGCAAAATGAAATTCTGGAAGTAGCCAATCGCACCAACAACTACTTCATGACGAAGTACAGCGACCCTACTCTCGACACATTCGTAAAGAAAATCCGCACCAGCAACCTCTGGACTCGTGCCGTATATTACGAGGGATTGATGGCACTTTACGAGATTGACCCTCAGCAGCGCTATCTCGACTACACCGACAAATGGGCGGATTACCACAAGTGGACAGCCCGTGGCAGCGTGAAAGATACCGATGCCGACAACCAGTGCTGCCAGCAAACCTACATAGACCGCTACGTTCAGACCGGCGGCAAGAAGGACTTGAGCAAGGTGAAGGAGAACTTGGACCATCAGATGGGCACCAACCGAGTAAACTACTGGACCTGGATTGACGCTATCCAGATGGCGATGCCAGCCTACGCCAAGTATGCCAAGATTACCGGAGAGCGCAAGTATCTGGATTATGCAATGAATTCCTATAAATGGAGCCGTGATACCCTGGCTAATGGTCTCTTTAACAAAAAAGAGGGTCTCTGGTGGAGAGACAAGGACTACGTGCCACCTTACAAGGAGAAGGATGGCAGCAACTGCTATTGGAGCCGTGGCAACGGTTGGGTATATGCAGCCCTGGTCCGCGTGATGGAGACTTTGCCAAAGAAAGATAAATACTATCAGTATCTGAAAAAAGACTTTATCTTGATGAGTAAAGCCATCTTGAAATGCCAGCGCGAGGATGGCTACTGGAACGTAAGCCTCGTTTGTCCTGCCAACTATGGCGGTCCAGAGATGACCGGTACAGGCCTCTTCCTCTATGGTATGGCATGGGGTGTTCAGCAGGGCATTCTTCCTAGAGCCACCTATCAGAAGGCGATGGACAAGGCATGGAAGGCTCTTGCCGCATCGGTTCACGAGGATGGTTTCATCGGCTACAACCAGGGAACAGGAAAGGATCCTGCAGCCGGTCAGCCTGTCACCTTCACCTCTGTCCCAGACTTCGAGGACTACGGCACAGGTTGCCTCCTGCTCGGTGCTGCAGAGTATTACAAGCTTTTAAAAGTAAAAAAGTAAAAAGGCTTTTTAAAGGTAAAAGGGTAAAAAAGGAAACAAATCATGAAGAAATATATCTGGCTGATGGCTTGCCTGGTGGCGTTTTCGCCACTAAGCGCCAATGCCGCAAAGAAACAGAAGAAAGCCAAGAAGCCACAAACCGAGCTTTGGCCTGATGGAACGAAGATGGATGCCTGGTTCAGCAACGCCCAGAAGGTGAACGTGGATACCCTCGGCAAGAAATACATTCTCACCGACTATGGCGTGAAAACGGATAGCACCCTGATTCAGACCAAGGCTATCCAGGCGGTCATCGACCGTGCTGCCCAAGATGGCGGCGGCGTTATCGTAGTACCTACCGGAACCTATCAGAGCGGTGCCCTCTTCTTCAAGCCAAAGACTCATCTCTATGTTTCAGAAGGCGGAAAACTGAAAGGCAGCGACCGCATCGCCAACTTCCCTGTGGTAGAAACTCGCATCGAGGGCGAGACCTGCAAATACTTCTCAGCCTTCATCAATGCAGACAAATGTGATGGCTTTACCATCGCCGGTCCTGGAACCATCGATGGAAATGGTTATCACTATTGGGAGGAGTTCTGGATTCGTCGCACCTGGAACCGTGAATGCACCAACAAGGATGCACAGCGTCCCCGCCTCGTCTATATCAGCAACTCAAGCAACGTAACCTTGCAGGATGTACATATTCAGAACAGTCCGTTCTGGACCAACCACATCTACCGTTGCGACCACGTCCGCTTCCTTGGCTGCACCATCTTCGCCCCAACCAGTGGCATGCGGGCACCAAGCAGCGATGCCATCGACATTGATGTTTGTCACGATGTGCTGGTAGATGGCTGCTACATGAGCGTAAACGATGATGCCATCGCCATCAAGGGCGGTAAGGGCACCTGGGCAGACCAGGCACCAGAGAATGGACCGGTATATAATGTGCTCATCCAGAACTGCACCTATGGTAGAGTGCACGGATGCTTAACCCTTGGCAGCGAGAGCGTGAAAGACCGCAACATCGTATTACGCAACATCAAGGTGGGCAATGCACAGCGCGTGCTCTGGCTGAAGATGCGCCCAGATACACCTCAGCATTACGAGTACGTAACGGTTGATAACATACAGGGCAAGACCGGCAGTTTCCTCGTCATCCGCCCATGGACCCAGTTCTTCAAGCCTGGCAATCGAAAGGATATGCCATTGAGCCAGTGCAACAACATCACAATGAAGAACATCCAGATGGATTGCGACAACTTCTTCGATGTGGGCAAGAGCGAAAAATACCGCCTGGTAGATTTCACCTTTGAGAACATCAACTGTACCGACAAGAAGATGGCATTCGATGCCAGCCTCATCGAGAATACCGTGGCAAAGAAGATGAACATCACCCCTAGAGAAAAGAGCAACGGATTGAAGACCACCGGCGATGCCGATGGGTTGAAATAACACCTACATTTTATAGAAAGTAATACAGAATTGAGTACTGAAACGAGCTTAATTTGCAAGAATAAGGCTCGTTTTGTTTTTTTATATCCCTCCTTATTTCTTTTTATCTCTTAAAATTAGGCATTTCCAAATATTTTGCTTAATTTTGCCTACAAAATAATTTTGAGTAAGAAAATGATAGATATAAAAGGTATAACCAAGAGCTTCGGCTCCCTGCAGGTGCTTAAGGGCATCGACCTGCATATTGACAAGGGCGAGGTGGTAAGTATCGTCGGTCCTAGTGGTGCCGGCAAGACTACACTCCTCCAGATTATCGGTACCCTCGACAAGCCTGATAGTGGCAGCATCATGGTTGATGGAATCGATGTAAGCAGCCTCAGCACCAAGAAACTGAGCGATTTCCGCAACCAGCATCTCGGTTTCGTCTTCCAGTTCCACCAACTTCTCCCTGAGTTCACCGCCTTGGAGAACATCATGATTCCTGCCTTCATTGCAGGCAAGAGCCGTAAGGAAGCCAAGGAGCGTGCCGAGGAATTACTGGCGTTCATGGGCTTGAGCGATAGAGCCAGTCACAAGCCTGCCGAGTTATCCGGTGGTGAGAAACAGCGTGTAGCCGTGGCGAGAGCTTTGGTCAATAATCCTGCCGTCATCCTTGCCGATGAGCCATCAGGAAGTCTCGACACCAAGAACAAGGCTGAGCTTCACCAGCTCTTCTTCGACCTCAGAGACAAGTTCGGTCAGACTTTCGTCATCGTAACTCATGATGAGGGCCTTGCTGCCATCACCGACCGCACCATCCACCTCAAGGATGGAATGATTGAGAAGACGGTGGAGGCAGGAACAGCTGATAGCAAGAAAGAAACTGAAGAGGTTGTAAAAGCCCCAACAATAGAAGAAAAAACTGAAGATAATATTATATGAGCAAAAAGATAAAACTCGGCGATTACAATCGCCTTCGCATCGTAAAGAAAGTTGATTTCGGTCTGTATCTCGATGGTGGTGACGAGGGAGAGATCCTCCTTCCATCCCGCTACGTACCTGAAGACGCAGGCATCGGCGACGAGCTGGATGTCTTCATCTATCTCGACCAGGAAGAGCGCCTCATAGCAACCACCGAAACCCCTTTGGCAAAGGTGGGCGATTTCGCCTATCTCGAAGTGAAATGGGTCAACGAATACGGAGCCTTTCTGGGCTGGGGACTGATGAAGGACATCTTCTGCCCATTCCGTGAGCAGAAGAAGCGCATGGTGCTCGGCAACTCCTACATCGTGCATATCCACATCGACGAGGAGAGCTATCGCATCGTTGCCTCTGCCAAGATTGAGCGTTATCTCAACGAAGACCATCCTCACTACAAGCATGGTGATGAGGTGGATCTCCTCATCTGGCAGAAGACCGACCTCGGCTTCAAGGTTATCATCGACAACCAGTATCCGGGTCTCCTCTATCAGGACCAAATCTTCCAGTACATCCATACGGGTGACAAGATGAAGGGCTACATCGGAAGAGTCCGTCCTGACGGAAAGATAGATGTCACCCTGCAGAAGACCGGCATCCAGCAGACTGCCGATTTCGCCGAAACCCTCTACCAGTATCTCTTGGACAACGATGGCGAGTGCAACCTTGGCGACAAGAGCGAGGCCGACGACATCTACGAGCGTTTCCACGTGAGCAAGAAGGTTTACAAGCGTGCCATTGGCGACCTCTACAAGAAGCGCCTCATCACCGTAAGCCCTATGAGCATCCGATTGGCAGAATAAAGATTTTTTAGATGTATATATAATAAGGTATATATATAAAAGGTGGAGCATCGAACCCGATGTTCCACCTTCATTTTTTTGAAACAATTTATTCAAAGCATTGTATCACCATTGCATTTCTCCTGTAATCTAATACCCCTACCTTTGCAACCAGAAAAGATTATCATAGAAAAGAAGAAGAAAAATGAGAAAGAAAACATTTACAAAAGGTAGTTTGCTGATGATGACCATGCTCGTTAGCAGCAACATGATGGCTGGCACACCAGAATTGGAAAGCAATGCCACCAGCAACGCAGTAAAAGCCCATCGCGTACTCGTGATAGGCGCTCAAGACAACGTGAAATCAAACTATTTCGTTACTGATATGCTGGCAGAGGATACGCAGATCAACCCAGACAGCGTATGCTACATATATAATAAGGTGATAGAAGACAACCTCGCACAACTTGCCCAGAAATCAAAGGCAAACTTCACCTATGTAGACGGTAATGCCATTCAGGGCACCTACCACGACATTCTGGAGGATATCAAGACCACAGGCGAAGGCGAGAACCAGTCATCTGACCTTACATTCGTCAATGCCACCCAACTCCGTGGCATGCTCGACCAGGCAGGAGCCGATTATCTCCTCCTCCTCGACAATCACTATCTCAAGTATCAGGAAGAGCCTTTCAAGACCATCTTCCACTACGTGAACTATTCACTCTATGATGGCAACAAGAAGAAATTGGCACAGGGTAGCAATTACTTCACATCCATCAACCCACAGTCGGAACAGCAGATGCTCAAGGCTAGCCGCAAGAGTACTGCAAAAATGCTCAACGACGTGGAGAGTACACTCACAGCTATGAGAAAGTAAAAAACGTATTCAGGATATAGCAGAAGAATTCTTTTAGGAAATAGGAATAGAAGAATTCTATGATATTCGGCAGAATCACGATAAACTTTTATAAACCAAAGATTGTATTTTATGAATTCAATTCGATTTGTCGCCACAGCAGCGCTGTTGGCGGCTGGTAGCACCACGTGCCTCTTTGCACAGAACACCCGTGCCACCGTTACTGGAAAGATTGTGGATAACACCAAAGAACCTGTAATCGGTGCCTTGGTAACCGTAAAGAACGAGTCTACAGGTTTCACCGTTTCCGCTGCCACTGATGCCAACGGAAACTATACCATCCGAGAAATTCCACTCGGTTCGCCTTACACCATCACCGCCAAATACATCGGTTATGGTGACCAGAAGCGCACAGGCTATTCGCTCAACCAGGGCGATATGCTGCGTGTTGACTTCACCATGAGCGACCAGAGCCAGGAATTGAAAGAGATTGAAGTGGTGGCAAACTCTCTGAAGAAGAACGTGGATAACGAGGGAGCATCAACCAGCGTTACAGCGCAGGACATCAAGAAACTGCCTGTAAACGGACGTAACTTCACTTCGCTCATCGACCTCTCTCCGCTGAGCAACGGCATGAACCTCAGCGGTCAGCTTGCCTCTTCCACCGGTTTCAACATCGATGGCATGTCATCCAAGAACCCTATCTCCGGCGGTGCTGCCAATACCAGAAAAGGCAGTCCTTACGCCATGACCATGGAGGCCGTGAGAGAGTTTAAGGTGGTAACCAATGCCTATGATGTAACCTATGGCCGTGCAGGTGGCGGACTCATTAACGCCGTAACCCAATCGGGTACCAACACCCTCAAGGGTTCGGCATTCTCCTATCTCCGCACCGACTGGCTCGCCAGCCAGTACGACATCCTCGGCAACAAGCGTACCTCTGATTTCTCCACCTATCAGTATGGTTTCTCGCTGAGTGGACCTATCATCAAAGACCGCCTGCATTTCTTCGTGGCATGGGATCATCAGCAGGACACCAAGCCATTGCGCATCGCCGACATTCATGGAGCATCGGATGAAAGCAGATACAATCTGTCGCAAGCTACACTTGATGCCTTCACCCAGATAGCAAAAGATAAATACGGGCTGCCTAACCAGCCGGAGTACGGTTCGTTTGACAAGAAATCAAACACCAACTCCGTGTTCGCACGCATCGACTGGCAGATCAACCCAACCAATCTGCTCAGTGTTCGCAACAACCTGAACATCAACAAGCAGCCATATAGCCAAGGTGACAATACCACCATCAACTTCCTGGAGTCTTACTCCGACTGCAACACCGCAGACAACAGCTTGATGGCATCTCTCCGCAGCGTATTCGGACCAAAGATTACCAACGAGGCGAAAGTGCAATGGATGTATTCGATGGAAGAGACCAAGGCAAACAGTCTCCTGCCTAACGGCACCATCCCACGTGCCATCGTGCAGAACGTAGCATCGGAAGTAGATGGAAAGACCTTGATGACCAACATCCAGATAGGCGGACAGCGATTCACCCCAGAGAATTTCCACGACAACGTATATCAGTTTGTAGATAACCTGCTCATCAATGCAGGCAAGATCAACTATACCCTGGGCTTGGACGTGATGTATTCTCACCTCTCCTCACTCTATGGCAGCGAAACCAACGGACGTTTCTACTTCAAGGGACTCGACAGTTTCAACAACATGACCCCTTACCGATATGCCCGCGACGTATATATGGTAGAAGGCGAAAAGAACCAGAAGGTAACCCAGCGCATCGTAAACGCAGGTATCTACGGTCAGTTGCACACCCAGCTCTTCGAGGGCTTCGACCTCACAGCCGGCGTACGCATCGACAACGCTTCCTATCTTGACCACGGCAACTACTACGAGCCAGCCGACCGTCTTCTCGGTGTAAGAACCGACAAGGGCATCGGTCTCTTCCTGGTACAGCCAAGATTACAGTTGCAGTGGGATATCAACAACAAGCATACCGATATTCTGAAGCTTGGTGGCGGTATCTTTGCATCAGACATCAACAACTACGCCACGGTAAACAGTCAGGTGTTCGACGGAAGCCGCATCGTAACCATCGATACCCAGGATGCGAGCCTCATCCCTACTCCTAACTTCCCAAGCTATCGTCAGAACCCAGCCACAACTCCGGGTGCTGATCTGCTGAAGAATCCAAATGTAGAGAAGCTCGTCACCATCAACTGCAACAAGGAGGGCTCCAAGGTGCCAACCATCTACAAGGCAAACCTATCGTATACCCACTACTTCAGCGACCGATTCAAGATGGGCGTAGCAGGATACATGACTCTGGCTCGCCACAACTATCTCTATATCGACAAGAACATGGTGGATGAGCCTTACTTCAGATTGGAAAACGAAGGTGGACGTGGCGTCTATGTGCCTGCCAACACCATCGATGCCAAGGGCAACACCAACTGGCTGGAAGGCAGAAAGACCAAGGAGATAGGTCGTGTACTGGAGCTTAACACCATCGGAAAGGTAAACCAGTTTGCCTTCGTCATCGACGGTAGCTGGAGATACTTCAAGGATGGATTCCTCTCATTCAGCTATACATGGAACAGCGTAAAGGACAACAACACCTATAATGGCGACGTGGCAAACACCTCAACACTGGTAAAGATGGTGAAGGATGACCCACGCGACATGAGTCAGCTGAGCTATGGTAACGGTCAGTTCCGCCACAAGCTGGTGGTTTACGGAACAGCACCAACCTTCTGGGGCATCCAGGCAGGTATCCGCTTCTCTGGCATCGGCGGCACCCGCTACTCTACCATCGTAGGCGGCAACGTGAATGGTGACTTCGTGGCAACCAACGACCTCGCCTATATCTTCGACCCTAACGACCCTAACACCGATGCAGGCATCCGCAAGGGCTTCGAAACCCTGATGGCTAACCCTAAGGTGGAGAAGAAGTTCAAGGAGTATTTGCAGAGCAACTATGGCAAGATGGCTGAGCGCAATGGCGGCGTAAATGGTTTCTACGGCACCTTCGACCTTCACTTGGAGAAGGCATTCAAGCTTTACAAGACCCATGCCCTGGAAGTTTCACTGGATGTATTCAATGTGGCCAACCTTCTCAACAAAGACTGGGGTGTAGGCAAGAACCTCTCTAACGTTCCTCTCTATTACATCACAGGTTTCGACCAGGAGAAGAAGCAGTATAAGTATGCCGTAAATACCAACGCCGGCGTAGCTGGTGGCAATGGTAATCCTTACCAGTGCCAGTTGGGTATAAGATACAGATTTTAAACAGATTTTTAGAAGTTATCTCAGACGTTTTCAGACGTTATTAGAAGTTTTTTAAAGAAGAATATGAAGAAGACTAGTATGATATTGTGCGGAATGATGCTTTTGGCATCTTCCGCCATGGCTCAAGTAAAGGTGATAGCCCATCGTGGCCATTGGAACAGTCAGGGTGCAGCCCAGAACTCCATCGCTGCCATGCAGAATGCCAAGAAGGCTGATGTTTGGGGAAGCGAGTTTGACGTACACATCACCACAGACGGCACCGTGGTGGTAAACCATGACGACGACATCCATGGCATAATCATCGAGAACGCCAAGTATGCCGACATCAAGAATCTGAAACTTGCCAACGGTGAGCCTATCGCCACGCTGAAGAGTTATCTGGAGGCAGGCAAGAAGCTTGCTCCCATGCAGCTGATTCTGGAAATCAAGGCCCATCAGACTCCTGAGCGTGAAGACAGATGCGTAAAGGCTTGCCTTGATTTGGTAAAGGCAACCGGCATGGAGAAGCAGGTGGATTACATCTCCTTCAGCATGCATGCCTGCGAGGAACTCGTAAAGCTGAACCCACAAGCCCGGGTTTACTATCTGGGCAGCGACGTGGCTCCCAAAGTCATCAAACAGAAAGGCTTTGCCGGCATCGACTACTATGGTGGTGCCCTCCTCAAAAATCCAAACTGGATTAAAGAGAGTCACGACCTGGGCATGAAGGTGAATGTATGGACCATCGACCAGATGAAGGAGATTCAGAAATGCGTAGATTCCGGCGTTGACTTCATAACCACCAACAAGCCAGAAGAAGCCAAGAAGATTGCCGAAGGCAAGCTCAGCTTCAAGTAAAGAATAAAAGGAAAAATAGAATATGAATTGAGAATTCAGCAAATAGCCAAGATGCTAATTTGCTGAATTCTTTTGTTTTTGTATCTATCACTCATTCTTCTACTACAGCATCCAATACGTTCCGCAAATTACCTATCAGATAAAACGGAAGATTAATCAACGTAAACTCCTTGCCATGAATGGTCTTGACCTTATCTATAGAATAAGGCTTTGACCAGATACGGATGGCTATATTAACTTCCGAACTATCCATAAATACTTGGAGAGAACGGAGATGGGCATTGGTTCCACTCTTTACCTCTATCGGATAAAGCTTGGAGTTATGAGTAAAAATGAAATCAACCTCTGCACCGTTATTCGGCTTTGCCCAAAACGAGCGATGCTGTCCCACCCTATCTTCCAAAGCCAATAACTCCTGAGCCGTTATTTGTTCTGCAATATGCCCACGCCAACTGTCCACCATATCGGTAGAGCCAATGATTTCCTTTCTGATTCCCGCCTGATAGTTCACCAATCCCGTATCAAACCAGATGAGTTTTGGCATTCGTTTGGTCTCAGGAATAATCGGCAACTGGGTAGAAGACACTGGGTAAACCAGCTCCAGAAGCATTGCCTTCTCCAGCAATCTAAATGCCTCGCCCACCTCTCTTGACTTATAGCCAGAATTGGCAAAGTTACCTAACGTAATGGTCTCACCCGAAAAAGCCCAACCATAAGAGAGGATAAATCTCACCACATCCGTCAGCTTATTGCCTCTGACGTATTTTTCAGAATCATCCTTATAGGCTTGCACCAGAGTTTCATAAACATCTTCGATACCAATGACATCTTGGGTTTCAGCATACTGCTGCACTGCTTCAGGCATCCCTCCCACAATAGTATATTGATTGAAAAGATGCATCAACTGTTCATGGAAGGCAACCGTATATTCTGCCTTCTGCGAGAGTACGGCAAGCAGATTATACTTGCCGATAGCCCCCAGGAACTCAGAAAACGAACAAGGTCGCAAAGCCAGATACTGTACTCTTCCCACAGGGAAACTGACTTTAACATCCACCAGATTCTCCAACAGACTGCCAGCTGCAATAACATACAAATCAGGTCTCTGTTCATAGAAATACCTAAGAAGTGCTATGGTTTTAGGAGAATTCTGAATCTCGTCGATGAAAACAAGGGTAGTTCCTTCTTTCTTAACCTTACCGACACTGGCATACAGCATATTCACCAGGTCGTCTAAAGGAATCTCCATCTCGAACAACTTGGCATTCTCATTTCTTTCCAGATTGAAATATAGATAATTATCAAACTGAGAGCCAAACTCATTGACCACAGTTGTCTTACCAACCTGTCGAGCTCCTCTCAGGATAAGGGGCTTATGCTTTTTGTCTTGCTTCCAAGCCTCCAGTTTACTGATGATATTTCGTCTAAACATACGCATTTGTTTCAAATCAGGGGCAAAGATACTACTTTTTTGTCGCAAATCAGCGGCAACAGCGTTAAAGTTTGTTGTAAATCAGGGGCAACTAGGCACATTTAAAAAGGTGGCGCATCAAATAAGATGCGTCACCTTTATTTTCTTATACGGTTTACCACCCAAACCAAGGGCAGCCATCGTATGATCCTTGATAATCAACTCGCCTTTCTGCAAACCAGCTATCGCCGACTTGATTTCCTGGAAGTCTTTACCCGACACACCAAAGAGATCCTTGATGATACTGTCAGAAATCGTCTGTTGCTTCATGATGAGCGGATATTGCGCATTGGCATAGAAATCGAAGAACTTACTCTTGTAACTATCCATGTTTTGAGTGGCAAAGATAATGCTCAAGCCCTTGTTTCTACCCACAGCTATCAGATTGCGAAGCGGCTGATTATCGAAGTCCAGCATATAGTGAGCCTCATCGATAATCGTGAAGTGGCGAATCTGTACATAATCCTCATTAACCGCCTGCTTCGGCAACAGCTCATAGATATTATTGAGCTTAGAAATGATGAAATACACGATAGCCCTGGCTATCGGACCATCTTTCGGGAAAGCATCCATCTTCACGACAAAACACTCATCTATCAGATTCGCCTTATCTTCCGATGCAAACAGATGATTGCGAATCAACTGCTTCAAAACCGAAGTGATGCTGTCATCCTTATCCGGATTCTGCATTCTTTGCTGATACTTCATCAGCATCAGCTCAAAAGTGATAGGCTTGCCTGCCGTCTGCTTATAAGCCTCAACAATAGCTTCACTCAGTCGATTACTCATGGATGCGCTCACCGTTGCACGATCTACAGCGCAGAGTGCACCAGCCATCTCCGTGGAATAGAGATTGATTTCGTTGATGGTCCTGCCCGTAAAATCCTTGAACGGCGTGAAAGGCAATGGCGCAACCACAGGATCGAGAATGCAACTCCTATCTACATCGAAGTGAACAAGCCAACTAGCATTCGACGGGTCTGAGAATTCACCCTTATAATCGAACAAAAGGAAGTTGACGGGATAAGGCGTTTCCGTGGAGAGATTACGAAACTGCTGAATCAACACAGCCAGAAGATTGGTCTTACCTGAACCCGTGGTACCAGCCACCAGAATCTGTGCATTCGATACCGAACGCCCGTTGATATTCAGTTTCGCTTCCATATCCTCTGCATACTCGCCTATCAGCAACTCCAGGGCAGGAATGCCACTTCCGCCATGTCGCCTGTCGCTGGCAGCAAAGAGGAAAGCATTCAGATTCTCATCTTCCGAAAGATAAGCGATACCCCGATAGATTTCCTTCGCCACGATGCGACCCACGATACTGGCATTCTGCCAATCCACCTCACAATCTCTATATCTCAACTTCAACAAAGCCGAAAAAAGCGACTTCTTATTGTCCTTGGTAAAGAAACTAGGCATGATGCGCTGAGAAGATTTCGACAATACGATATCTCCCAAACCATCCACACATCTCTTCTCCGTTAAGCTCAAACTGGCTATCAGGCAGATTCGCATCACCTTATTCAGGGTTAGCATGGCATCTCTCTCCCCTTCCACTTGCCGCGAAAGGTTCAAACGCTTCTCCAGTTTCTCCTTCAAAGGCATGATGGCTTCTACCATACCTTCTGCCTGTCGTATATTCTCTAATGCTACTTCCATATTTATATTGCTCCGTCAATATGAAACATTATTCATTACACATTACTCCAAAGTATCCTTCCTCCACGTGGGTGCTCTGACTTTCCACATCTCTTACCAGTGTATAAGAACGGGAAAGGAATGGTTCCAGCTTCATGTAATCCTTATCCTTTCTGATTTCCGAAGTGGTGCAGAGCAGGATGGTTTGCTCGGCAAGTCCCGGGAAGTATTCTTCCATCAGCACATCACGGCTCTCCTCATCCAATACGCCCATCACCGTGTCTATCATCACAGGTGGATTATAGTCGCCCAGATTTCGAAGCACCTTCAGCAACACCTGGATAAAGATTTGCTTGGATGCCGCATTCAATTGGTTGAGCGAGATTTCATTTCCTGCCTTGTGATAGAGACGGATGGTGAAATTCTCCATACTGTCTGATAGCTCCACCTTGGCGATGCAGCCCTTGTAGGAAATGAGGAGTTTGTTGAGTTGCTCCTTCATATCCTCCTCAATCTTTTCCTTCTTGCGCTTGAGCAGAGTGTCGGCAACATCCTCAAAGAAAGGCTTCAGTTTCACCAACATGTCATATTTCACATCTGGTTCCTGCTGTATCTGCACATCAAACTGGTGAATCTTCCGCTCCAGTTTCTCAATGCTCATCTTTCTGTCATCCGCCTCCTTCTTCAAGATTTCGAGTTCACGGCTAGCCTCCTCGTATGCCTTGATGATTTCGGTATTGCCGCTTACCATGCTACGACGGAGCAGAGCTATCTGACTCTGCTGATTATCATAGTTTTCCAACCGCTTTTCCAAATCGTAACGACTATCATTAAGGGCGATAAACTCATTCACAGCATTAGCACCCAGCAGATTCTTGAGCGCATCAAACTCGCTTTCATCCAGGAAAGCATAGTCGTCCTTGCGCTGCAAAGCTTCCTGCTGACTCTTCAGGTAAGCCACCACATCGTCATCCTCCACGGAATCGGGACAGAGGCACTTCGATTTCAGATAACCAAGAATCTTGGTCGTTACCTCACGCATCTGCTCCAGGGAAAGCACCCCTTCACGTTCCTGTTTCAAGGCTTCTTTCTGTCGGATAATGTCATTCACCTCGTTTGTGATTCCCTGTGCAAGTTTCGGAAAGAACACGTTGATTTCCAAGGTCTCCACCACCTGCTTCAATTGGGCATTATATCGCTTTGACAACTCCTGCGTATCCTTCACGCTGGCCTCCAGATCCTGAATCTTTCGTGCAGTCTCGGCAGAATCCTTGGCACCTTCCTTGGCGGCATCATATTCAGCCTGAATAGAAACCAGATATTTGTACTTATCATCCTGGTGCTTGGTATTCTCCTCCTGCAAAGCCACCAGTTGGTTGCGCTGTTCGCAAAGTCCATTATATTCTTCTGCCTCCTTCTGCGCCTCCAGTCTCCTTGCCGCCCATTCCTGCTGCAGATGCTCGGCAGCATTTTTCAATTGCAGATACTTGTTGAATCCCATCACATTCTGGATATTATCCTTGATGATTTGGGCAAAGACATTCTCCTTCAAGAGCTCGCTCGACTGCATGGCATCAAATAGGAAATACTTGCTGAGTTCCTGCGGCAGGTTTGCCTTGATAATCTTATTCACCTGCTGCTCGTTGATGGCACGCTGCTGCGGAGGCGTAGCCGTGCCATAGGAGAAAGGCGTGCCATCCATATTAAGCAGCACATTCTCCACAGGCTTGTTGGCAGGATTAAGCTTATACGTACGACGCAGCAGATACTGCTGCGTACGTCCGAGCACCATACCTTCGAAAGAGAGTTCGAGCACGATGGTAGGCTCCACCTTTCCCAAGGCACCATTGTTCAGGAGTTCCTGAAAATGCGCCTTGTTCTGAATCTTGAGTCCATAGAGAGCCCCACAGATAGCCTCGAACAGCGTAGTCTTACCACCACCGTTCATACCACCTATCAGGATGATGGGCTGATCGGGTCTCACCGACAAATCCAAGTCAAGACTCAGATAAGTCTTATAGTTCTTGATTTTGATTCTTTTGATAATCATAATCTTTTCTTCACTCTTCGTTCTTCATTCTTGGTTCTTTACTTGATCAGAGAAATCGCCTCGGCGATAATCTTCTCAGTATCCTCGTCATTCATTTCTATCTTATCCACCTTGGCTGCATGATATTTGCGCAGTATTTCCTCGCTCATCCAGTCGAAGTCAATCTCATGCTTCTCGCATAGCGTCCTGATCAGGTCGAGGTCTTCCTTTCGGATGCCATAGTGCAAGAATTTTCCATCTAGTCCCTTTGCCATCGTTATTACACCTTATTATATATGTAGCGTTTATGACTTATTTATATTCTTTCGGATAGAAGCTATCCCACTCCACAATGTCTGTAGTGTTCTCTATCTTCAGCGGACAGTACTTCCAGTTGTTATTTCTCTCGATGATGATGCCACCTTTCAGATGCTTGTCCTTGTTCTCTTCGCTCGCCATATAGTCGATGAGGGCATTATGCTTTTCTACGGCATCCACATCACTTCCAGCACTCTTGGTATCGAAGAGGAAGACCTGACCATTCTTCATGCGAATCACGAAATCTACATAGAAGAGGGCTTTGTGCCCCTCCTTGTTCTCATAACTGATGGCATAATGCTGCCTGCCGGCATCACCATTCTTATACCACCAGTCAATATACTCCTTGTTGGATTCCAGGAAAGCTTCGAAACGCTTTTCAGGCTTAGAGGCATTCTTTAATTCTACAAATGGCAGAAGAGCATGATCTCGTACCTCATCCTTGATGTGATGACTTTCTTCCTTATAGAGTCGTTCCACTGGAACCTCCCAGTCATAAGTTTTATAAAACTTTGCATTCTGCAGATTCTGCCGCTCCTCAAGTATTTTCTGATAACGATTCAAGGCACGGTCTATCAAATCTGCAAATACCACCTTATTACCATGATAAAGAATCACCTTCACGGCATCCGTCTCAAAGAGTTCAAACAGGTCTTCCATCAGTTCCTTCAAGGCAAAAGCCAATGTCGTGACACTCACTTTCTCAAACTTCGAACCAATACACTTGGCACAGAAAGCATTGAATGAATTGTTCAATTCCTGCATCGTGCGGACATATCTTGCCTTCTTATCCACATGAGTCTCACCAGTCTCGCCCGTGATACTGACATCCTCTATCAAATCGATTCCAATGCTTCTTACCTTAAAGGTAATCTTATCCTCACATGCCTTTCTGTTTTTGGCATAAATGCTCTCTGCAGCCTCAAAATCTTCGGAATCTTCTTCATCCACATTGCCCTCCAAGTCATCTATCGTGAAAAGAGATAACTGGCGGTTCTTAACCAGAAGAATATCTTCAAAGACTTTTGCAAGTACCTTCTTGAAATCTGGTCCCAGTCGCTTACGTGCAATGGCAGGACGCTCACAATATTCAGAACGCAGCACCACATTGCATAGATTCTCTCGACGAACAGCATGAATATTCGACATATAGTCCATATCATCTTGCACAATCTTGATGATGTCTTTGCTGAGATTGGTATATACATAGCCCCAATTCAGTCGGTCGTCCTCATAGAAATGCTGCTCAGGCATACGAAGAATGCGTCCCACGGTCTGAGCGGTGAAAGTAAAACTCTCTATCTTTCGGAAGATGAGGAGCACAGCGGCACGAGGGCAGTCCCATCCCAGAGCGATGGCCTGCTTGAAGAGTAACACCTCGGTCAGATTATCCGGTTTCTCTATACCATCCAGATTCTCCTTTTCGTTGCTGAGCCATATCGCCAACTTGCCATTGTCAATATTGATATTCTTGATGGTGTCCAGATATTGCATCACCTCTTCCTTGATACTTTCATCATCCTTATCCATCTTATCTTTATCATTAGGCAACTGAATAAGCAGCAGAGGATTGATATGAACACCTATCTTGCGATAAGCCTCAGCCAACTCTTCCCGCTTCTTGAACGCAAGGCTCACCAGATGCTGGTTCAAAGAGCCATTCGGATCCGTAAAGTTCAAGGCAGGATTCAATACCACACCCTGTTTAATCATACCTTCTCTAACAACAGCCTCTCTAGGTATTTTCACATCCAAATCGCCTTTTGTCTCAGGGGTTGCCGAGATACGGAGCTCAACTTTTGGATTGATGTTTTTCAACACCTTCTCTGTCTTGTTGGCGAGTTTGCTGGCAAACATGTGCTCTTCGTCGATGATAACAACGATAGGAATATTCTGTTCTTCCTGGGTTCTGCGAGTAAGATCATAGAGCGAAGCACTCTGCTCCGTATCACGTATCATCACGGCATTATCTTTATTGATACTCTCCCAGTTAACGAAAAGGATTTCTCCCGGATGGATGTAGCCTTCGGCAGAATGGTCGAGGTCGTCATAGATGACCGGATGCAACTCCTGTCCTTCCGTAAAGAAGGATTTCATCTTAAAGTAGCTCTGTTCATGAAGCTTGTTGGGAGCAATCCAAATATATGCCAACTCTTTATAAGGAACATCCGTACGGTCTCTCAACTCAGCATTCAGTTGGAGCAACATTTCTGATGCCATCACCGTCTTGCCGGCACCAGTTGGAGCCTTGAATACGAGTGTATGGCGCATACCTGAATAAGTAAGCAAATCAATGGTCTTATCTACCAATTCCTTGACTGCTTTCTGCTGATATTGTATCTGTTTCATTCGTCGCCTCCTTCCCTGTTATCTTTGATTTCACTTGCTGCCATTGTATATGTTTGATTTTGAAATAAATCCGATTCTTCGACTGTTCTCGCTTCTGAATCCGTTTCTTCTGCAACATCATCCAGGAGTTGTACTTGATGCTTCTTTGGCAAAACTCTGCGATAAGCATTCTGTACGGCATCAGGCATGGCGCAAAGCGAGATATATTCTGCCACATCCTCAAACTCATCATCATAAGCATAGCCGTTTGGCGAGAAGACATAGACCATGAGTTTGCCGTTCTCCTTACTTTCGGCATTCTTGAATTCCTCCTTCATCAACTCTACCAGGGCTTGAATAGCCTCAGCGCGATAAATCACCAACATTCGTTTAGTTCCATCATTGCTCTCGAAATAGCGAGCAATTTTGTTGTTGATGTTCTTGCCTGCAAATGACTTCTCGCTATATGTATCGTTGTGGATGCAAAGCATATCTGTAGAGAGTGCCATCAAATTACGCAGATTCTTCGGACTCTTATCACGAGGCACAAACTTCGTTTTGTAATAACGAAGGTTGTTGCGGGTTAAGCCCATCTTTTTACCATACCCTAGAATTACATTCTTTATCCTTGGATATGCTTTTTCTTGACAAATATTATTTTCAGAAGAAGTTATACATATAAAAGTTCGCAAGCCTAAATCTTCTGAATTTAATTCCATCACAGAATGAGCTGTTGAAGCAGAACCTGCAAAAAAATCTAAGATAATACCTTTATTATTAGGGTGCATTGCAATTACTCTTTTCATCAAAGATACTGGTTTTTTCCCTGCAGGAAAAGCTACACCACCTTCTGACGACACAGAAGACCAACTCAAATCATTCCACAGAGTACCTATTTTTATTAATTTATATACTTTTCCTTTTTCTATATGGCATGTATTAGCCAAAAAGCTAACCAATCTTTTGGTTTTACCAATAAAGCCAACATCGGTTACTTTTCCTTTGTTACGTCCACTTACAGGTTTGTACCTCGCTATATAGTAATTTTCGTCTATCCCAACTGCATTTTTTACTCTTTGCCGTATGGATGTCTGAGCATTTTCTGTAGTGAAAATCCTATCTATATATTTATTGTAAACTTGCTCTTCTGAAAGATGTTCTTCTTCCATTACATCATTTACACTTTTTATTATGAAATTATTTACTTTAAATATCTGAATTTCTTCATTATTACCAGCCGATGTTGATTTCACATATTCCAATTCACCAAACTTATACATAACATTAGTATACAACCAACTTGTTCCAGCTTCTCTTTTCTCTTGAATATGTTCCATCAAAGGTTGTTTCTGTACTGGAAATATGATATTACAATAATCTCTATTTTTACAATAGATTAGCAAATATTCAATATTCTTCTTAAGTTTTTTGTCTTCTCCTCCACCAGAAGCACCTGCTGAAGATTTCGCTTTTATCGAAACTGTATTAATATAATTCTTTTGCATAAAAATTTCATCACACAAAAGTTTTAAAGTAGCTAACTCTTCATCACTAATTGAAATAAAAATCATCCCATCATCAGTTAAGAGTTGATGAGCTATAGATAGTCTTCTTTTCATAAAAGATAACCATGTACTATGCTTGAATGCATCATCTGCATCCAAATAATTATCATTATACAAAAAATCCTTATTACCTGTATTATAAGGAGGATCGATATAAATGACATCAATCTTCCCGGCATGGGTATAACTAAGGGCTGTAAGGGCTTCGAGGTTATCACCTTCAATAAGAATATGGTTTGGAGCCTCTGCATCATCGCTGAGGATGGCACGTTCAGGCACTTCAACAAGCACAGGCTGCTCGTTGACCATTCTTTGCTCAGCATCCTCAGGCTTGTCTTCCCAAACCAAACCATACTTCTTTTGTGAACGAAGTAGTTTGATTAACTCCGATTTTTCATCATTCGTAAGACCCTCCAATTCATTTATCTTCTTTGCGAGTTCGTATTTGTTCATAAGAATAACGACGTTACATCCCTTTGCTCACCCCCAAAGCAGATAAATATAATCCGATTACATTAATCTTTGTACCAACAAATTACAAGTTAGTTGTTGCTTTCTAAGTCGGCACAAATTTATCTAAAAGAATTGGCGCAGGGGTCATTACTCCTTTAACGTCCTTGCGCACTGAGGTATTAGGGGACCTATGATAGCAAGAACAGAAGCAAGAGGACACACCTACGCCAACATGGTATATATGTATGTAGCACAAGGCACACCCTTCCTATACGAAAGGGCGTACTTGTGCCGTGCATAAATACACGTTATGTAGGCGTCCACTGCCATCTCTCTCCGACTATCATTATTGGAAGTCCCTAATTTCCAGTGCGTCAAAGCGAAACGTAGTAAACGTCTAATTCTAAAAGATATAGCCAATCCCCAGACTTTTCAGCCAGCATCCCTTTGCCAGCCATCTCGGAAATGACGCTACAAAATTAACGAAAAGAATTGGAAATGCCAAAGAAAAGAACAACTTTCTTCATTTTAAGACACAAAAAAGCCTTTCAGCATCTGAAATACTAAAAGGCAATCCTCGTTATGAAATACCATGAAATTCTACAATCACACAATCTACAAACTTCTCTATCCTCGATAAGGAGTTCTTTCGTGCAATATTATATTTTAAATGGAATCTTATTCTTTCTAAACAAATGCCCAGAACATATCCTCATTTGGTCATTTGTCAAATTATGGATTTGAATCCATAAACGTTTACCCCTATATTCTGGCAAACTCTCATAGATGCGCTTTAAAAAGCCATGTTCTGAGCAGAATCCTTTTTCTCGAATTTTAAGTAAAAGTTCACCCCTACCTTTTACATCTCCATAGCCGACAAAACTTTTTACAACAATTTCAACCATGTGGCTTTTTCTAACGCCACACTTATCTTGTTCACGTTCATAATCAGGATCCATCATATTATATACATCTAATATTTCTATTCCGTTTTTCAGATATTTATTCTGCGTATTATACATTTTTGCGTTTATCAAGCAAAAAGCTGATAAACTCATCAGAGATATTAGAGATTTCTCCTTTATCATAGATTGTCAACAAATCAATGATAATGGAATCTCCTTCCTGGTAAAGATTATAAGTGATGACCCTTGCACCACCACTCTTACCTTTACCCTTACTAGCTATTGCCATTCTTACCTTTCTGACACCTTTGCCAAGACTAGTACCTTGAAAAGGATCCTGTTCTAAGCCTGTAAGAAAAGCATCGTAATCATCAAGCATTGAACGATATTTCTTGGAAAGCTTTCTAAGTTGTCGCTCAAATTCTTTTTCCGTATAAATTTTAACCTTCATACTACGCCTCCTCTTCCCGAAGTCTTCTCAACAATTCACGAGCATCCATCGGCTTAGTCCCATTCTTCTTATGGGCTTCCAGTTCATCAAGAGCACGGTTGAGACTTTCTGCCACATAGGCTTCCTGCTCTGCCTGGCTCATATAAGTTTCCTGATAACTGTTTCCTGATTTAGAGATAGAACTGGCTAATTTTTCAGCATAGTCTTTGAGCTTAGCGACAAATTCGTCAAGCGTATATTGACCTGTAGAAGGTACTTGAAACTGAATATTAATCGTTTCCATATTATTCCTTTCTTTTAAATTAACGCCACAAAATTAAGGAAAAGAATTGGAAATGCCAAGGAAAAGAACAACTTTCTTTAGTTTAAGATACGAAAAAAACTATCAATACCAGATTTTGAATGCTGTACACGATATGATGCAAATTGGATCATGTAATCTGCATCGTGCTATTTGCATCATTCTTTTATTTTCCTTTTCAACCCATCCTAATAAAACAAGGGAGCGAACTGCATTGCAACGCAGCCCGCTCCCTTATCTATACTGATGATTGAATTTAATCTACCTTTTCGATAATCTTCATTCCCTCTTCCACTGCCTGCATGTTCAGCGGAATCAAACCATGATGGCGCTCTGGCAATGACTTGTAAAGCGCCTTGTTCAAACCATCGGTGCTAACTACAGGACAAACCTTCAGCAGACCGCCCAAAACAATCATATTGAACACCTTGGAGTTTTTCATCTCGGCAGCCTTGTCCATCGCATCAATACGATAAATGGTGATGTCCTTGCGCTGTGGAGGATTCATCACACCATAGCCATCATAAATCAGGATGCCGCCAGGCTTAATCTTCGGCTCAAACTTGTCGAGCGACGGCTGGTTGAGCACGATGGCTACATCATAATGGCTCAGGATAGGCGAAGAGATGCGACTGTCGCTCACAATGACCGTTACATTGGCTGTACCGCCACGCTGCTCTGGTCCGTAAGCAGGCATCCAGGTTACCTCCTTATCCTCCATCAGTCCTGAATAAGCCAGAATCTTTCCCATAGAGAGAACGCCCTGACCGCCAAAACCGGATATAATGATTTCTGTCTTCATTGTTCTAATCTTTTGTAAATGCCAAATTCAACATTCAACATTCAACATTCAACATTACATGTTCGTTGTATCCTTCAGGTCACCCTTAGGATACTGCTTAAACATGTTCTCTTCCATCCACTTGTTTGCCTCAACAGGTGAGAGTTTCCAACCGCTGTTGCAGGTAGAAACAATCTCTACCAGGCTGGAGCCCTTGCCCTGCATGCTTGCCTCGAACGCCTTGCGGATAGCCTTCTTTGCCTTCTTGATGCTTGCCACGGTCTCCACACTCTGGCGGGTTACATAACAAGTACCCTGCAGATGGCTTGCCAACTCGGTAATATTGAGTGGATAACCATGAAGATCAGCATCTCTACCATAAGGACAGGTAGCAGTCTTCTGACCCAACAGGGTGGTTGGCGCCATCTGTCCGCCGGTCATACCATAGATGGCATTATTGATGAAGATGATGGCGATGTGCTCACCACGGTTCAGGGCGTGGATAGTTTCGCAGGTACCGATGCACGCCAAATCGCCATCGCCCTGATAAGTGAAGACAAGACGATCAGGCCACAAGCGCTTGATGCCCGTAGCTACAGCAGGTGCACGACCATGAGCAGCCTCCTGCCAGTCAATATCCAAATAGCGATAAGCAAAGACAGCGCAGCCCACCGGACATACGCCTACCGTCTTATCCTCCATGCCCATCTCCTCGATAACCTCGGCAACGAGCTTATGAACTACGCCATGCGAACACCCCGGGCAATAGTGCATCGGGGTATCGTTCATCAGCGTAGGCTTCTTATATACCAGATTCTCTGGTGAAATTATATCATTCATTTTATTAACTTCTTTAATGCTTCAACGATTTCCTCCGGCTCCGGTACGATACCGCCCAGACGACCAAAGTGCTCCACAGGAGTCTGACCATTCACAGCCAGTCGCACATCCTGAACCATCTGACCGGCATTGATTTCTACAACCAAAATGCCCTTCTTGGTCTTGGCGAGTTCATGAATCTCCTTTTCAGGGAAAGGCCAGAGGGTGATAGGACGGAACAATCCTACCTTGATGCCCTGCTCACGCGCACTCTCGATGCTCTTCTCGGCAATACGTGCCGCGCTACCGAAGGCTACGATAACATAGTCGGCATCATCCATCTGCTCGGTTTCATAACGAACCTCGGTTTCACGGATTTTTCTGTATTTCTCCTGAAGAGCAATATTGCGCTCCTCCATCACCTCAGGCTTGAGTTCCAGAGAGGTCATGATGTTGACAGGACGACTCTTCGGACGGCCGATGGTAGCCCAAGGACACTCCCTGGCAATCTCCTCCTCGGTACGTCGAGGCTTGACAGGAGGCAGAACCACCTTCTCCATCATCTGACCAATGACACCATCGCTCAGAATCATCGCAGGATTGCGATACTTAAAGGCAAGCGTAAAGGCGAGATCAACGAAATCAGCCATCTCCTGAACAGATGCAGGAGCCAGCACAATCACATTATAGTCGCCATTACCACCACCGCGGGTAGCCTGGAAATAATCACTCTGGGATGGCTGGATGGTACCCAGACCCGGACCGCCACGCTGCACATTGACGATAACGCCCGGAATCTCAGCACCTGCCATGTAAGAGATACCCTCTTGCATCAAAGCCACACCTGGACTTGAAGAAGTGGTAATGACGCGCTTACCGGCACCGGCGCCACCATAAACCATGTTGATAGCCGCCACCTCACTCTCAGCCTGCAGAACCACCATACCTGATGTTTCCCATGGCTTGAGCAGAGCCAGCGTCTCTATAATCTCACTTTGAGGTGTGATAGGATAGCCGAAGAAACCATCCACACCACATCTGATACAGGCATGGGCTATCGCCTCATTGCCTTTCATTAATGTAACTTCCTGATTTGCCATTATTTAGTCCTCCTTCTTACGATAAACAGTGATACAGCCGTCCGGACACACGATGGCGCACGAAGTGCAACCAACACACGCATCAGGTACAGCTGCCTCTACATAACGGTAACCATGCACATTGACTTTTTTCTCTGCCAATGCGATGACATGCTGAGGACAAGCCTCCACACAGAGCGAGCATCCCTTGCAACGCCCGGTGTCGACTACAATAGCCCCTTTAATCTTACTCATATTCTAATTTCTTACTAATTATCTTTACCATTGGAGTAAACAAAGCTCCTGCTGTCCACATGTCGGTTGTTATGGATTGTAGTAGTCTTTGCAATAAAAGCTCATGATATCATCCAGCATCTCCTTGGCTGCTACGGCAGGACTCTCCGGATCGAGGGCAATGGCCTCCATATAGCAGTCGAGGGCACGCTTAAAGTCACCCTGCTTGCGCCAGGCGTTACCTTGCTGATAATATTCTTCTGCTGTCATTTACTCTTTTCTTTTTAAGTTTTGCTCTGCGAAATTACTAATTTTCGGCTAAGAAAAAGAATATAAGCCTAAGATTTAAACTATATTAATGTAGTTTTTCACAAAAATGCGCACACTAGAATTCAGTGTGCAATTTTTATGAAAGATGTACATTATTTCTACTAATATATCCTATAAAAACACAATTTGCCATTTACCGCAGTTTTTTACGATAAATGACAAGCAGTACGATTCCCCTTAACAGAAGGTAGAAAATGAAGGCCAACCACAGGGCATGATTGCCCAGGAAAGGATGCAAGCCGAAGAACAGACCGAAGAACGAAGCCGAGGCTACGGCGGTAGAACAGAGCATCGACTTAGACTGGGTGATGCCTACAAAGATGCCATCGAAGACGAATGCCGACATGCCAGACAGCGGAATCAGCACAGCCCACCAAAAATATTCGCCCGATGCAGCTATCACCTGCTTATCGCTCGTGAGCAAAGAGAGGAAATTCTCACCACCCACTATATATAATAAGGTGAAACCTACAGCCACGACAGCTCCAAAACCTATCGTTCTTCTAACCACCTCGCGAAATGCCCCCATGTTTCGGGCTCCGTAATACTTGCCGCTCAACGCCTCTGCTGCATAGGCAAAACCATCCATAAAATAAGAGAAGATGGTAAAGAGCGTCATCAGCAGCGTATTCACAGCCAGCACGATGGTACTCTCCCTGGAACCTGCCGCCGTAAAGAAGAGGTTGACCGCCACCAGACAGAGGGTGCGGAGAAAGATATCCTTATTGAGCGAGAAAAACTGCTTCAGCGGTTCGGCAGCAAAGAGATGCCGGCGATAGTCATACTTGCTTAACCGGCGATAACAGATGCGATAGAACAGACATGCCATCAGGAATCCCCACCATTGGGCAATGACCGTTCCGAGCGCCACACCTTCTACCGTCATACCGCCGACAAAGACCAGCAGCAGAGAGGCTATGATGTTCACCACATTCTGCGTCAGCGATACCATCATCGGAATGCGCGTGTTCTGCATACCGATAAACCAGCCCGTAAATCCGTAGAGTCCGAGCACTGCCGGGGCTCCCCAGATACAGACATAACAGTATCTTCGTGCCAGTTCCACGACATCCGCTTCCGGCGACATCGCCCAGAGTCCGCAGCCTATCAGCCATTTCTGGAGAACGAAGAACAGCACTCCTATCCCCACACCGATACTGAGAGAGCGCACCAGGAGCCTCAGCACCTCAGCCAAATCTCTCTTTCCCAAAGCCTGCGAAGTCATTCCGCTGGTTCCCATTCTCAGGAATCCGAAAAGCCAGTAGATGACATTGAACAGCATCGACCCCACGGCAATGGCTCCGATGTAAGCCGCATCACCGATATGCCCGACGATAGCGACATCAACCAAACCCAAAAGCGGTACCGTGATATTGGATATTATCGACGGCACCGCTAATTGTAATATTCGTTTATTCAACATCAAACCTTATATTTCGCAGCCTGCTCCTCAATATAGGCAGCATCGCTGAAATAGTCGATACGCATAGCCTTGCGAACCTCATCCATGGTCTGGGCTGCAAACTCGCGGGCATCCTCGCTACCCTTCTTCAGGATATTGAATACCTCAGGAATATCCTGCTCAAACTCATGACGGCGGGCACGGATTGGGTCAAGCATCTTGTTGATGACGCTGTTCAGGAATTTCTTGCAGGTGCCGTCACCGATACCACCCTTCACATACTGCTCCTTCAATTCATCCAAAGTCTTGAACTCTGGCCAGAATTCAGCGAAGTCCTCTGGTGTAGAGAATGCCTCAAGATAGGTGAACACGGCATTGCCTTCCAGATGACCAGGCTCTACCATGCTCATGCGTGGCTCACCGTTAGACATCTTCTTCACCTTCTTCCAAACGGTCTTCTCATCGTCGCTCATGTAGATGCAGTTGCCGAGACTCTTACTCATCTTCTCCTTACCGTCAGTTCCAGGAAGACGACGGCAGCAGGCAATCTCTGGAAGCAGAATCTCCGGCTCTACCAAAACAGGTGCATAAGTCTGGTTGAAACGGCGAACCAACTCGCGGGTTACCTCCAGCATAGGCTCCTGGTCCTCACCGGCAGGCACGGTTGTAGCCTTGAAAGCGGTGATGTCGGCAGCCTGACTCACAGGATAGCAGAAGAAACCGAGCGGAATGTTTGCCTCAAAGTTACGCATCTTGATCTCAGTCTTCACGGTTGGGTTACGCTGAACACGAGATACGCTGATGAGGTTCATCAGATAGGTAGTCAACTCTGCCAACTCTGGAATCATACTCTGGATATAGAGTGTACACTTCTGTGGGTCGAGGCCCGCAGAGAGATAGTCAAGAGCCACCTCTGTGATGTTCTGTCGAATCTTCTCAGGATTGTCGGCATTATCAGTCAAAGCCTGAACATCTGCCATGAAAACGAACATTCTGTCGAAGTCGCCAGCGTTCTGAAGTTGTACTCGGCGCTGCAGAGAGCCGATGTAATGACCCAGGTGAAGTTTACCTGTAGGACGGTCGCCCGTCAATATAATCTTTCCCATTTTCTTGCAATTTATTATTATTTTAGCTGCAAAGGTACAACAAAATAATGAGAATGAGGAAAAAAAGATGTAAAATTAACCAAAACCCAGAGTTTAAGAGACAAAATGCTTATCTTCTTTAATCAATTTCATCTATCTTCCTCAACTGATACCCCTCAAACTGCATAATTATCTTATGGAGTTTGGTACCTTGACGCAAGGCTTCTACTCTTGGAGCATCGGCATATCGGTTTATTTGTTCCACAGCTTGCTCCCATTGCTCTTCCGCCTTGGTTTGTCTGCCATTATCAGCCATAGCTCCAAAATCTTTCTTTGACAGCATCTTCAGTTCGATAATATAGCTGTGCTTGGTATCGTAATGAGTCAAGTCTGGCAACAGGAAAAAGTCACAATATCCATGATTCAATTCTAATTCGGGCATCGTATAATAGTAACTGTTCAGATTTAAATATGCCATAAAGAAACCTTGCAGATTACGTTCACCCTCTATGCTATCTCTAACGGAAGAGACCTTGGCATAAGCCTGTGCCATAAACTCCAGCGCAGGTTTCCATTGACCATCAAAAGCCATATCGGTAAACAAAGACTTAAGACTCATTTCGTCTACCGCACAGATTTCGTCATATTGCTCCAGCAGATAGGTATAGTATTGCTTGCGAACATTATTATTTGGAATGCCAAGCACCAGCTGGTCTCCGCGTGTTCCCTTTATTGTTAACATTCCATAATAGAACAGAAGACTGATAAATATCTGTGGTCTTACCAACAATTTGGCAGGAAAACTTTCCTCAATATTACCTATTATTTCTCCATTCTCGATGATGGTACGCAGAACGCCCTTACGGTCGCCATCCAGTTTATCAAGCTGCAGTAATTTCTTCATCTTGCCATAATCTGTCTTGGTATTAGGGTCCATCATATTCTCTGGTCCTTCACCTGTCTCACGATAATTTCGCAAATAATAGAACACCATATCGCTGTTGAAAACCTTACTCTGAGTCTTCAACGCACTCTTAGAGAAACAATAGTTGTCATACCATGGTTTCATCTCTTTTATGATAGCCTCCACATCACTATCCGGTCGAATTTCCCCATTCTCCTTATAATAAGTGAAGAGACCTCTTACATCTTCGGTAGAGAAACCAAGCATTTGATTAAAGGCAGGCTTGGTAGAGATATGCCATCCGATGTTGAATCCACTGGTCAAATCATCCAGTGTAACAGGACTTACGCCTGTCATAAAGATTTTAGAGAACATTCCCTTAAACACCTTGAAAATCTCCCGATAAAAACCACTGGCATGGGTAAGAGCCGTATACACTTCCTCCCCCTGCTCATTGAGCACAACATTGGTAAAGTTGTCATACTCATCTACTATAAGATAAAGTGGAAGATTCTTTTTCTCTGCAGCAATCCCAATGGCATTCAACTTTCTGGCAGCAGTTTTTGCCTTCAACACACTTTCCACTACTCGTTCGGGATAATACTCCTGATAAGTTTCGATAAAGCTATCAATACATTCATTGCAATAGGCATTGAAGTTTTCTTCCAATTGGTCTATCGAACCTCCTATCTTGGAAAAATCAAGAAACAAGACTTGATACTTTCCCTGATTTTCTGTAGGATGCGAACCTATCCAAAGGTTGCCAAACAACTTATCAAACTTATCTTTTCGTTTGATGTCATAATAAGCCCTCAGCATACTGATAAACAAGCTCTTGCCAAAACGGCGAGGGCGAATAAAGAACAAGGCATCAGGCTCATCCTCTAACTTAGGTATATACATAGTCTTATCGACATAATATTGATTTCTCTCAATGATGTCGATGAAGTCAGACACTCCGTAAGGTATTCTTTTAGCTCGTCCCATAATCGCTTATTTTTTAATACGTTGCAAAGGTACAACAAAATATTGAGAAACTGCAAGAAATGGTGAAAAAATAACAAAATGAGCAGGAGAAGGAAGGAATATCAGAACGAAAAACGGGGCACCCCTGAGGATGCCCCGCCACCAATTAAAATAATTGGTTGTCGCATTATAAACTTACCGTACTACTTAGCGATCATGATCGTTACACGGTTCTTTGCGTTTTCTGCAAAAGGCTGCACACGTGCACCCTTAGATGCTTCTGTAATGCGCTCTGAAGGTATATTATATATCTTTGTCAGCATCCCAACCACAGCTGCTGCTCGCTTGGCAGCGATGCGGTCGTTGATGACGTCATTGCCTGTACCCTTGTCAGCATAGCCGGTTACTACAACCTTTGCCTCTGTGTTCTTGTTCAGGAAGTCAACCACTTCACGGATCTTAGTATCCTCAACAGGAGCAATCTTGTAAGAATTGATGGTGAAGAAGATGTCACGGCGAATCTCCTCTACCTTCTTCTCTACAGGAGCCGGCTTAGGCTCTGGCTTAGGAGCTACATATTCCTGCTTAGGAGCTGGTGCCGGAGCAGGTTCCTCTACCGGCTTAGCCTTCTTGGTATAGCTCTTACCCAGGTTGATGCGTACACCTGCCAGTGCATTGAAGTACCAGTCAGGGTTATCTGCCTTCTTAGAGTTGTACTTGTCTGAAATCATGTTGGCATTGCCTTCGAGCATGATGCTCACAGCCTTGCTTACCTTGAATTCCAGGTCGATACCGGCTCTGCCGTATGGGCGAACCTTCTTTCCCTGCCAGAGATATTCCAGGTTGTAGTCGTTGAGGTTCTCAAGCGTGGCAGCGATGTCGTTTATCTCTTGGTTACCGCCAGCCCAGTTGATACCACCGCCAGCGAAAGCACTTATATTAAACACACGGTTCGGGTTCCAGCCACAGAAAAGGTTGGAGAGGTTGAACATGAAATCCACACCAGGAGCTATATATTTAAACTTATATTTGGCGTTGTAAGGCTTTTCTCCCACTTTGGAGCGGAAACCAGCCCAGCCGCCCTTGCTCCAGAGTCCGTTCATCTGAGCACGGAGTCCGAAAACTGGAGAGAATTGATAGCCAATAGCTCCCTGAATATTAGGAGAGAGTAAGTCCTTGAACTTAGCCTCGCCCAGTGTATACTGTCCACCTCCCTGAATATCGAGGTAGAAGTGCTTCTTGAATTGATACTCATTGCCGTCCTTATCGGTATAGGTGGCTTGTGCCACGGCTGAAGTGCCGAGGGCGAGCGTAGCAGATGCAATGATAAACTTATAATTTTTCATGTCTGATAAGTTTTAAGTTGCTTCTTCAGATTATTTTGGAGCTGTAATCAGTTCCTTGTTCTTGTTGTCCTCTGGATTGATGGTGACAGCTTTCTTAGGTAGCACCGTAACCACAAAAGCGCGAGCTGTATCATTCTTACCATCGATGTAGTCGACGATTACAGAATCATTAGGAACCATCATGCCATTGTTGAATCGCACTTCATCGAGATTAAACACGATGGAATCTTCTCCCATAGTAATGGTAAGATTGCGAATGGTGTCATCGTCTATGCGAACATTCTTAACGAGTCCTCTTGCTTTTTTTATTTCAGGCTTTCCACAGCTATTGAAACCTAAAACCATTAGCAAGGTAGAAGCAATCAGATAAAGAAATGATTTTCTCATATTCCCTTTCTTTTAAGTTAAAAAAGGGGGACGTTCATAAAGATCGTCCCCCTATAGTATTACGTTCCGAATCTATATGGATTCTTTAGTCTTATTACTTTCTCTTTGCAGAAGAAGCTGGACGCAAAATCTTAACAGTCAATGACTTAATAGTGATGGTGTGTCCATAAGCATCTGTTACGTCGAATGACAATACCTCGTCGTGGTCTGCAACAGGAGCATTTTCTACCTGAACATCCTTCTGAGAGAATGTAATCTTACCATCAGTGCCAATGCTTACTGTGAAATATGGATCAATCTGCTTACCATATGACAAATGAGCAGAATTCTCAACATACTTGAAGAATTTACCATTAATCAAAGATGAAACTGTACCACCAAAGAAGTCGTTGTTGTATGAATTGCTTACCTGCATATTGCCTGTAGAATAGCCTGTTACAGCTGTAGGATTAGCCTTCCATGTGAGTTTTGGCTGCAACTTAGCACCCTTGGCATAATTTACTCCAGCAATCGTTATGTTACTTGATGCCTTAGCCCAATCATAGGTATTTACAGACTCCCAGCAAGCAAAGATAACAGACATATCCTTTTTGTAATCGATAGTCCAATTCTGAGGTTCATAGACACCCTTATCGTTCTTGCGACAACTAATCATACCATAGTTATACTTAGCAGTAACCTTATGTTCTGTCTTGCTGTCGATAAACTCAGCTGCTATAACTGTGTTATGATGATTTGCATTATTATCATCAGTTGTACCTACGACAGTTAAGTTCTCTATCTTGTTATTATTCTTTCTCGCATCTGCAATCGTGAATTCAACATTGTTGTCAAGATTATAGAAGACGTTGTTCAAGTCTACTGTACCATAACCACTTGTATTAGAGGTATTATTCCAACCACGTTCTGGCTTCAAGAAGGCCTTAAACTTACCTGAGCCATCTGTGATTTCCTGTTTTGGACGGAACTCAATGTCAGCAGGGAAAGCTGTAGGCATAACCTTTGTCCACTTAGCGGTAACCGTACCAGCCTTATAGCCATCTACGCCTGAACCACCTGTCATCTGGTTTACCAGGATTACAGACTCGTTATCTGCAATATACTCAGGATGGTCAACTTCGAAAGCAACATACTCTGCGTCAGAAGGTACTTTTTCATTTTCACTCTCTGTGAAGTCAATTTTTTCAAGCTTGCCATTATTCTTCTTATAGTATACAGCTGTGAACTTAGGAGTCTTACCTGCAAGAGGAAGAGCAGCCTTGCTTGCTTCTGTATCAATAGTCCATTCTCCATAAGTTACGCCAGCAACAGGCTTAAACTCCTTGGTTTCAGTAACCTTCTTGAAAGGATCAATGTTACCAGAGATAATTCCACCAATAGCCTTACCTACAATTACATAGAATGCCTTACCATCTGGGTCGAGCAATTTACCGTCGCGGTTTACTGCATATACTCGGAAACCGATGATGTCACCATTAGCTGCTTGGCTCTTGATGGTAAGAGACAATTTCTCGCCAGCTTTTACGTTCTTGCAAAGACCATCGATAACATAGCTATTCCAAGCATTAAGCTCAGATACGCCAGACTCGATTGCATTCTCCTTATCGAGTACTACATAATAGTAGTCGGCAGCACCCTTCTTATTATCATTAGCTACAGCTAAATCTGAAATAGTGAATGGCTTGTCAACCTCAACTTGAAGGAGTGCTTCACCTGAACGAACATCATTATTAGCTTTCTTGACATTAGTCTTTGTTTGGTCAGCATTATCCACTACAGGTGCAGTTGCAGCATCTTTCTTCCAAGCGTATTCTGGGTTGTCCTTGCTATCTGTTGTTTTCTCTGAAACAATCTCAGTACCATTCCAACGGTTATGAATCTCTTTAATTGAAGTTCCATCAACCTTGAATGTGAAATCATTGTCTGCCTCAAAGTCTTTATATACAGGCTCAACGTCATAAGAAGATACTACATAGCGATCTGCTGCACTAGTTGCTTCTGATGTTGTTGTATTGTTTACAGCCACTGCATAGAGAATCTTGCTGCCATCTTCTGTCTCTACTGCCTTTTCAAAATCTTCCTTTGAAACTCCTTCAGTTACAGAAATTGGAAGCTTCCAAAGACCAGTATTTACAGAAGCAGCGCGAGAAACGATATAATCATTAAATTTCTCTGGTGTTCCAACCTTTACGATGTTTTCAAGATTCTCACCCTTAGAGTTCAAAAGAACAATCTTTGCACCCTTTGTGAGGTCTGCATTTACAGGATTTACTCGAATAACAATAGAGGCATCATCCTTTACGTCTTGACCTTTCTTATATTCAATAATAGGGTCAACCTCATTCTTAGTCTCGTCACCGAACTTAGAGTCTTCTGCAATAAGACCGTGAAGCATATTAACTACAAGAGCTCTATTTGGAACTAAAAGATTGTTAGCTCCGCTCTGACCTGCATATGAAGCAACGAGCTCAACGCTAGTTACTGCAGAATACAACTCATCAACAGCACCCTTGTATGCGTTAACCTTAACAGTCAAGCTACCGATAGTCTCTTTGTCACCATCAGCACCGAGGAGTTCTTCTTTGAGTTGATTGAGCTTCTCATTCAACTTGTCTGCTGTAACTCGGCTTGTTTCCAAGTTACCAATGCGCTCCAGAGCCTTCACGAAGTCTTCTTGTTTAGCGGCAGCGTTAGCTATAGTAGCTGCAGCTGCGGCATCCTTAACAGCCTTGTCAGCTTGATCCTGAGCATCCTTTGCTGCCTTAGCAGCATCCTCTGCAGCCTTTTGTGCTCCGTTAGCTGCTGTCTGTGCATTAGCAGCGTTGCCGATTGCAGTTGCTACGTCAGTGGCAGCCTTGTTAGCTGTAGTCTCAACAGCCTTGATAGCTTTTTCAACATCTGCTTTTACAGCTGCATCATTAGCCTTAGCTAAAGCAGACTCTGCAGTAGTCTTAGCTGCTGATGCAGTAGAAGCTGCATCCTGCAATTGTGTTTTCAATGCATCGATGTCGCTCTGCAAACCAGCCTTGTCAATCTGGCTCTGCAAGTTGTCGATGTCATCATCGTAATCTTTACAAGAAGTAAATGTGCTTACAGAAGCAATTGTCAATGCACCCATAAGCAGCGCGCTAAAATACTTTCTTTTCATCCGATAAATATTTATAAAGTTATACGTTTTTCCTAGCCTTTCGGCAGGAAGTTATTAATTAATTCTCTATATCGAATCAAGAGTCCCGTTTGATGAAAAGAGTCTGCACTTTTAGAAAAGTTCTTCGTTCTCTTTCAAAGGTCCTCGTAGAAAAGTTATTTTATCGTTCTTATATATCGTGGCTTTTTATCGCCACTCAGTTCTTATTGTTTTTGAAATATCTCCAGCCAGGAGATATGATATGGAATGGAAAGGTAACCCTAAATATCTGCATGAGAAAAAGTTTTTCTCGATTTTATTATCACCAAAAATGGAAGTGAGGCTTACTTTAGATTCAAAAAAGGCTCTTTCGAACTTCAAAAAAAGGCTCTTTCGAACTTCAAAAGAGCCTTACTTGATAATGGGTAGGATGCTTCTGAAACTGCGTCGCGACGTAGCTGTCACTGCGTCGGGACGTAGTTGTTGTTACGTCGGGACGTAATTTCTCCTGCATCGTTGGCGGAATAACTCTACCTCCCTCTCATATACTGATAGCTTCGATAAGCATATCGTTGTATCTGTCTATCACATCGTCATTGATACTTTTCAGATAGATGCGTGTGATTTTCTCTGAGTTGTGCCCCATGCTGTCACTTATCACGCTGATGGGGATGTTCTTCTCCTTGGCGATGGTAGCCCAGGAGTGACGGGCGCAGTACATCGTTACTTTCATCGGTATGCCGATACGCCGGGTGAACTTCTGCAAAGCCTTGTTCACCCTACATTGGCGGTAGTGATACTGTTTCCTGACATCGGTAACCACGTTCTGGTTTACGATACCCAGCAGATGTTTGCCGTCGAGTGAAGGGTGGCGGTCTGCAATCTCTTGCATGCATGGGCGCCATGCCACCCTCAGTTCTTTACCCGTTTTCTTTCTCTTGTATATAAGTTGCCCGTCCTTGATGCTTCCCTTTTCAAGAAAGGCGATATCTACGAACGACATGCCTCGGGTATAGAAACTGAAGAGGAAGAGATCTCTCGCCAGTGCTTCCTCCTCGGTGACGGTTGTTGCAGCGACTATCTGATGGATGTTTTCCGCTGTAAGTGCTCTTTTGGCAGTCGGGGTGTTCTTGGTGAAAGAGTGGGCGAAGGGTTTGCGGTCTTCTAATCCATATTGCTCCAGAGCTTTGTTGTAGATGGCTCGTAGACGCTTCATGTAAAAAGAGATGGTGTTCAGCGTGAGACCGTTCTTTCTCAGATAACTCTCGTAATCTTCCATGATGAGGCTGTCGAGTTGGCTAATCAGCAGGTCTTTCTCTTTCCGGAATTTCATGAAACTGCGCAAGGTGCACATATATATATCGGCAGACCGGTATTTGCCATTCTTGTAGAGTCGCTGGGTGAGTTCCCTGACATATTCGCCCAGCGTCGGACAGGCATTCATGTCTTCTTTGGCTATTTGCTGCGCATCATGTTCGCTACCATTCTCTATGACATATCCCAATGCGTTGTTTCTGTTGCTTACTTTGATGACGATTTCTGCATCTTGCCGAATAAGTTCTTTTGGAATTTCTATTCTTAGTATCATTTTTATGTGAATATTATGTTGAATGAAGTGCTTTGTTGTATAACAAATTAGTAAACTGCCAACAAAGTTACGATTAATCTCTGGATTACCCAAAGTTTTTTCCGATATTCACATCTCAATGCCAGTATATATGATAAGGTGTAGGGACTCCAGCCAGTTTAAGTAAGCAGATGAAATCATGTACGTCATTTAACAAGTTGATATGATTCATTGAGTCGATAGATATGACTGCGTTGGGTTAAAGATACGACTGCGCTGGACGGAAGATTCGACTGCGCTGGGCGGAAGATTCGATTTCGTTGGGTTAAAGATTCGACTGCGTTGGCTGAATAATATGGCTGCGTTGGCTGAACGAAGTAGCTCAGTTAGCTGAATGAAGCACTTGAGTTATCAGAATGAGGCGGCTTGGTATAATACGATTCGCTAGTCTGTTAGGCGTTCGGGGCTTGCTGCCCAGCCTTTATTAAAAGTAAAAAAGGTGCGCCATGGACTGATGACACACCCTCTTTGAAATATTATACTTCTTTCCTATTCTTAAGCACCCAACCTCCGAATTGTATGAAGCTCCTATATATAATAAGGTGTAGGGCCGTTAATTAAAAAGCAGTCGATAGTGAAAAGTTCACTGCCGACAGACTAACTTGTTTTTGAGTCTGTAAAGTTATCTCCATAGGGGCTCGGAAATCCAATTTTCAGGAAAACCCATAGCGGTCGGATCTACCTGTGAATAAGAAGCGAGTAAGGATTTGAGCTTGTTCTTGAAGTCTAATCCGTATCCCATGGAATCAAGCCAATATGCAATACAACAGGCTATAGCATATACTTTGTTTGCATCTACACCTTCTATGTTCACCCATGCACCACGTAAAGAAGCGCTCATTTGAGGAGCTGTAGAAAGATAACGGTTCCAGAGGCGTGAGTGGTGAGCGCAACAGTTTCTCAAGACAGTTACGCTACGCATCCAGCTTTCCAATACCTCATGCTGAGGAAGATTGAACTGACGAGCTACACGCTTCTTCAATTTCTTGTCACAGAAATTGTAATAGAGTTTTGAAAGCGTACCGAAAGATGCCAGTTCAAGAGTTTTCCATGCTGGTGGGAAAATTGGCTTGTCATAGTTGCGCCTATGCTCCTTGATAAAGTCCTCTTTACTACGTTGAAGCTCTCTGTCTATGGAGTTCATATTCTCAATAAACTTATGTTCGTCATCAGCAAGGCTTGTATCAAAGAACCAAAATGGTCCATGTTCCAATGAGAACTCTTGTATAATTTTTGTGCGCAAAGCTATCTCTAATCGTTGGATAGCTTTGAACATCAAGTCTCTCAACTCCATATCAAAGTTGTAGAGAGCTACGGCATCTTCAAATCTACTATTAGGCTTAAATTGATGTGAAGTTTTATCTGCCTCCATTGGACGAAGGTATTGAACAAAACGAAAATAACTGACCTCTCCAAGAAATTTTGCAGTCTTGGATGAATCAGCAATATTTAAGCCTCTACTTTTTAGTAGTTCTATTTGTTCAGAAATAGAAAGAGCCTGCTTAGTGTATAATCTTAATGTACTCATAAAAAGCAAAAGACCCGCCCTGGTTCGCTGTTCTAATGGGAAGCGTGGCGGATTCTGTTGCTGCAAAGATACGAATAATCATTGACAATACAAACTTTTTAGCAAGAAAAATCATTCTAAAGTGGATTCTTTAACATATTTATATTTAATAATGCCAAATCTGATCATAGAATCACGTTTTGTCAGTGGAGAAAAGTTTCTAAAAATACCGCTTTGTTTTTTATCTCTTTCCTATTCTTTAGCACCCAATCTCCGAATTGTATGAAGCTCCTATATATAATAAGGTGTAGGACCGCCAATCTCCCTTATATATAATAAGGTGTAGGTTTTATATCGGCAAAATGGAGGAAAACAGGGAAAATGGACGGGTTAGAAGCCCAATATGGGGGCTATTTTATAAAAAACATAAGAAAATTAGCCTTTTTTTGAAAAAAAATGCTCAAAAACTTGCAAGTTTCAAAAAATATGCCTACTTTTGCAACATGAAAAAATCTCCTGGCTGGAGATATTTCAAAAACAATAAGAACTGAGTGGCGATAAAAAGCCACGATATATAAGAACGATAAAATAACTTTTCTACGAGGACCTTTGAAAGAGAACGAAGAACTTTTCTAAAAGTGCAGACTCTTTTCATCAAACGGGACTCTTGATTCGATATAGAGAATTAATTAATAACTTCCTGCCGAAAGGCTAGGAAAAACGTATAACTTTATAAATATTTATCGGATGAAAAGAAAGTATTTTAGCGCGCTGCTTATGGGTGCATTGACAATTGCTTCTGTAAGCACATTTACTTCTTGTAAAGATTACGATGATGACATCAGCAGGTATTCCCTATGGCAACTATAACCGTGAAGTGGTTGACTTCCTGAACAAGAACACAGAGGCAAAGGTTGTAGTAACCGGCTATGCTGACAAGGGTACAGGCAATGACGTCATCAACGACCGCATCGCTGCCAAGCGAGCAGCAGCTGTGGTTGGGATGCTGACAAAGATATATAATATACCTTCAGAGCGCATTACAGAAGAATCTAAGGGTGCACGTGTGCAGCCTTTTGCAGAAAACGCAAAGAACCGTGTAACAATCATGATCGCTAAGTAACATCATAGAACTGAAACTTGATAAGAGTGCTCAGGCTGCAATGCAGCAAATCAATCTCAAAAACTATCGCCAGCATTTCGCTCTCTGCAACAAACCTATAACGAAAGTTGGTATCAACTTTGACTCTACAAAGGGAAATATAGAGGATTGGGTGATAGAGTAAATGAAAAAAGACAGAAGAAGATAGATGAAATAGATTAAAGAAAATCATAAGTAGCTGCGTTGGCCATCGCAAGTACTTGCGAAGAGCAATGAAGCCTGTTTCGAAGGACATCGAAACAGGCTTCATTTTTTATACTAGAATTCAGCGTTCTTTGGTGTACGTGGGAATGGAATCACGTCGCGGATATTCTGCATACCGGTTACGAAGAGAATCAGACGCTCGAAACCGAGACCGAAACCTGCGTGTGGGCATGAACCATACTTACGGGTATCGAGATACCAGTTCATATCCTTCATAGGGATGTTGCGAGCCTCTATCTCACCCATCAGCTTGTCATAGCTCTCCTCACGGACAGAACCACCGATAATCTCACCAATCTGTGGGAACAGTACGTCGGTACCCTGAACGGTCTGACCGCTCTTGCCACCGAAACCACTCTCCTCCTCGTCTATCTTCATATAGAATGCCTTGATAGCCTTAGGATAGTTGGTCATGATAACCGGGCGCTTGAAGTGCTCCTCTACGAGGAAACGCTCATGCTCTGAAGCCAGGTCATCACCCCACTCGCATGGGAACTCAAACTTCTTACCGTTGGCAATAGCCTCCTGAAGGATACGGATACCCTCGGTATATGGAAGATGAACGAAGTCGGAATTCAATACGCCTTCCAGACGGGCAATCAGACCCTTGTCAATCATCTTGTTCAAGAAAGCAAGATCGTCCTTGCAATGCTCCAGTGCCCAACGGATACAATACTTGATGAAGTCTTCCTCCAACTCCATCAAACCGTCCATATCCAGGAAAGCAACCTCAGGCTCTACCATCCAGAACTCAGCCAGGTGGCGAGGAGTATTACTGTTCTCTGCACGGAAGGTTGGACCGAAGGTATAGATGGCGCCGAGTGCTGTAGCACCGAGCTCACCCTCCAACTGACCGGAAACGGTCAATGAAGTCTGCTTGCCGAAGAAATCATCAGAATAGTCAATCTTGCCATCCTCGGTCTTCTTCAGGTTGTAGAGGTTCTTGGTAGTTACCTGGAACATCTGACCAGCACCCTCACAGTCGCTGGCTGTGATGAGCGGAGTATTGAAATAGAAATATCCATGCTCATGGAAGTAAGTGTGGATAGCCATTGCCATGTTATGGCGGATACGCATCACGGCACCAAAGGTATTGGTACGGAGACGGAGGTGAGCATACTGACGCATGTATTCGAAGCTCTGTCCCTTCTTCTGCATAGGATAGTCGCTGCCGCAGAGACCGTAAATCTCGATGCTCTCGCACTGGATCTCAACACTCTGTCCGGCACCCTGGCTTTCTACCAGCGTACCTACGGCGCTGATACAAGCACCGGTAGTAATCTGACGGAGCTGATTCTCATCGACCTTTGATGGGTCGACTACTATCTGAATATTATTAATAGTAGAACCATCGTTAAGAGCGATAAAATCGACTGCTTTGCTACTACGATGGGTACGAACCCATCCCTTGACATTCACGATTGAGCCGTAGGCTGTACTCTTGAGCAAGTCTACAACTTTAGTTCTTTTTACTTTTTCCATTGTTAATTAATAGGTTAAAAAGGAGACTAAACAGATAGTCTCCTTTCTTATTATATCTTATTATCCTTATTCAAAAGCACCCATGCGGAGCATGTCTACCTCCTTCTCAGTAAGGAAGCGCCAGTCACCGCGACGGAGATTTTTCTTAGTCAAACCTGCGAACTGTACACGGTCGAGCTTGGTAACACGATAGCCGAGGCTCTCGAAGATACGACGCACGATACGGTTCTTGCCACTATGAATCTCGATGCCAACCTGTGCCTTGTCGCGATCATCAGCATACTCTACAGCATCTGCCTTGATCTCACCATCTTCCAAGGTGATACCCTCACGGATCTGATCCATATCGTGAGCAGTCAGATTCTTATCGAGATGAACGTGATAAACCTTCTTCTTCAGGAACTTAGGGTGAGTAAGCTTAGAAGCCAGGTCACCATCGTTGGTCAAGAGAAGTACACCTGTTGTATTACGGTCGAGACGGCCTACAGGATAGATACGCTCAGGACAAACATCCTTTACGAGGTCCATCACAGTCTTGCGCTGCTGAGGATCATCGCTGGTTGTAACATAATCCTTTGGTTTGTTGAGCAATACGTATACCTTCTTCTCCAAAGATACAGGAGCGTCGTGGAACTTCACCTCATCGGTACGAAGAATCTTGGTACCCAACTCGGTAACTACCTCACCATTGACAGTTACCAGACCAGCCTGGATAAACTCATCAGCCTCACGGCGAGAGCATACACCAGCATTGGCGAGGAACTTGTTCAAGCGCAATGGCTCTGTTGGGTCGATGTTTTCCTCCTTATATTCGATACGCTTCTTCATGCTATACTTAGCATTTGGATCGTAACCAGGAGTGTGCTGACGGAAACCGCCACCACGGTTGTTGCCATAGCCACCACCCTGGGGACGGCCATAACCGCCACGGTTGTTGCCATAACCACCCTGCTGAGGACGACCATAACCACCACGGTTGTTGCCATAGCCACCACCCTGGGGACGACCATAACCACCACGGTTGTTGCCATAACCACCCTGCTGAGAACGAGACTGGTAGCCGCCCTGCTGACGTGGCTGGTAGCCACCCTGCTGACGAGGCTGATAACCACCCTGCTCATCATTATTGTTGTAACGAGGACGATAGCCACCCTGCTGAGGACGAGACTGATAGCCTCCCTGCTGACGTGGCTGGTAGCCACCACGGTTGCTGTTACCATAACCACCACGGCTCTGATAGCTGCTGCGCTGTGGACGCTCGCTGCTGCCTGTACTCTGCAAGACAGCACCGAAACCTTCAGGACGGAAACCGCCTTCGCTGTTACTGCTACTTCTGTCGCTGCTGTATGCGCGATGTGAATTGATACGAGGACGCTGTGTGCGACCTACCGGTCGATAACTCTTCTGATAACCACCTGCTGGGTTGTAGCCCTCACGGGTTCTCTCATTCTCAGAAGACTGACCTTGAGGTTTGTTTTCAAATTCTGAATCCATTTTCTTAAAATACTTAATAGCCTCACGGCTGGGTTAATAAATCTAATTTTTCCTTATATATATGTACTAAAACTACAAAATTCCTTTGTGTATATTAGATACCTGTATAATTGCTTGGTGTGATTGCCATCAGTTCAGCCTTAACACTATCACTCACATTCAATCCCTGGATAAACTCATGAATAGTTTCCTCAGTCATGTGCTGGTTGGTACGTGTCAACGCCTTCAATGCCTCGTAAGGATGTGGATATGCCTCACGGCGAAGGATAGTCTGGATAGCCTCAGCTACAACTGCCCATGTATTATTCAAATCTTCCTGCAGTTTCTCCTCGTGAAGAATCAGTTTACGCAAGCCCTTCAATGTACTCTGGATAGCAATGACGCTATGACCGAGAGGCACACCGATGTTACGGAGTACGGTACTGTCAGTAAGGTCGCGCTGCAAGCGGCTAACCGGAAGTTTCTGTGCCAGGAACTGAAGAATGGCATTGGCTATGCCCAGGTTACCTTCACTGTTCTCATAATCGATAGGATTCACCTTGTGAGGCATCGCACTTGAGCCTACCTCACCTGCCTTGATCTTCTGCTTGAAGTAATCCATAGAGATATACATCCAGAAGTCACGGTCTAAGTCGATGATAATGGTGTTGATACGACGGATGGCGTCAAAGATAGCGCCAAGGTAGTCATAGTTACTGATCTGTGTGGTATACTGCTCGCGTTCCAAACCGAGTTTTTCGCTGACGAACTTGTTACCGAATGCTTTCCAGTCATACTGTGGATAAGCTACATGGTGAGCATTGTAGTTACCGGTAGCGCCACCGAACTTAGCTGTAATCTTGCAAGCCTTGAGCGAATTAAGCTGCTCGGTAAGACGGTAAACATAAACCATGATTTCCTTGCCCAGGCGGGTAGGTGAAGCAGGCTGTCCGTGAGTCTTAGCCAGCATAGGCACATCCTTCCACTCATCAGCATAAGTCTGGAGCTGTGCAATCAGCTCTTCAACCTGCGGATAGAAGCACTCTTCCAAAGCCTCTTTTACAGAGAGAGGCACACTTGTGTTGTTGATATCCTGAGATGTCAAACCAAAATGGATAAACTCCTTGTAAGCATCCAAGCCTCCGATCTTATCGAATTCTTCCTTGATAAAATACTCTACAGCCTTTACATCGTGATTGGTAATCTTCTCGATGTCTTTTACGCGCTGTGCTTCATTTTCGTCAAAATTACGATAAATGTCACGCAGACGTTCGAACAGCGACTTGTCGAAAGAAGCAAGCTGTGGCAAAGGTAACTCGCATAGAGTAATGAAGTATTCAATCTCTACGCGTACACGATAACGAATGAGAGCATACTCTGAGAAGTAGTTAGCGAGCTGCTCTGTTTTTCCCCTATAACGACCATCAATTGGTGATATGGCAGTCAATAAATCTAAATTCATAACAATACGTATTATATATAGGGTGCAAAATTAATGAATTATCGTGAGAAAACAGAGAAAATAGTGATAAAATAATTTAAAAGCATAAAAAAAGGTCTCTCAACATTTGTTGAAAGACCTTCACTATTGTGGGCGTTGACGGATTCGAACCGCCGACCCTCTGCTTGTAAGGCAGATGCTCTAAACCAGCTGAGCTAAGCGCCCTTACTTTTCGTAAGCGGTTGCAAAGGTACGACTATTTTTTGGTTCCACCAAATTTTTCAGCAACTTTTTTCGTTTTTTCTTCAAAAAAGTGCATTTTCTGGTATTTTTCCTCAATTTTCAGGGTAAAACGGTCAGTTTTTGCATTTCAATTGCCAAAAACAGCCAACCAAGAGAAAGTACTTACGATGGGACTGCAAAACCTCATTCAACCCCAAAAGGTACTTATTGAGAAAGAAAAGTTCTTTTTTAAGAAATTCAAAGAAACAAAAAAGGCATTCTTCACGAGGAAGAATGCCCTATTCTATTTTTATACCTTATATTATATATACTGTATAATTACTCACCAACCTGAACAGTTGCACGACGGTTGTAAGAAGCAGGAGTCAAATCCTTAACACCACCGTTAGCCTTAACTACGATGTTCTCCTTAGCAACACCCAACTTAACGAGCTCATCAGCTACCTTCTCAGCACGAGCCTTAGAAATCTTCTGGTTAACAGCTGCAGAACCAGTAGCGCTGTCAGCATAACCGTTAACTACCAACTTAGCGTTGTTGTCCTTAGCATACTGAGCGAGAGCCTGTACGTTTACGAGATCCTTCTTAGAAGCAACCTTAGACTTGCCGATGTTGAAGAATACAGAAACTGGAGTAGCAACATACTCCTTAACTGCCTTTTCCTCTACAGGCTTCTGGTTGTTCAAGAGATTCTTCAAACGGTCGTTCTCTGCATTAGCATCGTTCAACTTAGCATTGAGAGCGTCGAGTTCTGACTGATGAAGAGCGTTGATAGCATCAACATCTGGAACCTTGTTCCAAGTAGCCTTACCCAAATTGTATGTAACACCGACCTCAACATTCAAAGAACGGTCGTGTCTTGCAATCATCTTGCTCAAAGAGTGAGAAGAGGTCTTCTTTGCGCCATCCAACAACTCTGTAACTCCATCATAGTCGTTATCACCCAATGTATAGTTTACATCGAGGTTGATAGCCCACTTGTTATTGATCTTGAACTCATTCAAGAGACCAACACCAGCAACAGGAGAATAGCAGTTAGCGCTCATGTTACGGTTCAAACCAACACCTACGTAAGGAATGCAATCCCAAACACGTGCCTCATTGTAACCGCAGAACATATTGCTGAGGTTGAACAGAATCTGCTCGTTCAAAGTCCAGTACTTGTTTGCATTTGTCTTCTTGTCCTCAGAAACAACAGTGCGGCCCCATGCACCATTGAACTTAGTACGGAGACCAAGACCTGGTGTGAACCACTTACCTACTGCTACAGAGAAACCAAGATTGTTTCTGAACCCCTTGAATGGGCTCTTAGAGAAACCATTACCCTCTTCCTGGTTACCCCAGAAAGCAGAACCTGCAACGTTTGCCTGTACAAACCAATTGCTCCAGAAAGAATTTGTTGCAACACTATACTTTTCAGTAGTTGCTGCATCCTGAGCCATACTGCCCATTGTTACGCTAGCCAATGCTAGCACTGCTAATAACTTTTTCATAACTTTATAGTTTAACAATCAATTTATATATCTATACCTTCTGAATGAGTGTGCAAAGATAATACTATTTTTTGAAACAACCTTCTTTTTCATAAAAAATTAGCATTTTATGTTAACTTTTTTAAGAAAAGAAGGTTTTTTACCATATTTTAGCCTAAAAGATGCTCTATTTCCTGCTGACGGAGGATGCAAAGCACCGACTTCCCGTCGGGCGTATAATTGACATTCTGGCAGGCAAACAAATCATTCACCAAGCCCTCCATCTCTTCATTGCTCAATATCTGTCCCTGAGGAATCGCTGCCTGGCGAGCCAGACTCAAAGCCAAAGACTGATTGATTTCATCAATGGCTGATACCCCTTTTTCTACAGCAGACGAAACCATATCCTGTACCAGTTTAAGAGGATTCAATCCTTCAAGTCCGGCAGGAACAGAATTTACAGCATAGCTTCCACCTCCCAGATCTTCCAGTTCAAACCCCATGGACTCCATTTCCGGCAGAATCTTTTCAAAGATTACCTTCTCTGACATCGGAAACTGCACAACCTCAGAAAAGAGGACTTTCTGTGAATAAAAGGTCCGGTCAGCCAACTGGCGCAAATACTGTTCGAACAAGACACGCACATGGGCACGATGCTGGTCGATAATCATCAATCCCGATTTTACCGCAGTCATGATATACTTACCTTTATACTGATAATGGGCTGGCGATTTCTCTGCAATGATACTGTCTGGCGTATTATCCTGACTAGAATCATCGGAAAACACCATGGTCTGCTCCATCCCCTGCACATCATCCTGATCTTTGAGTCCTTCATAAAGCTGTTCCCATTTTTCATCCACCTGAGGTTTCGACTTAGGAACAGAGAAGCCTGCTCCCATAGGAACTGCTCCCGTGGAAGAGGAAGACTTGAACGGATTATAACCAGGATTCAAACTGATCTTCGGTGCCGCAGCAGCCGTACTCATCTCTGGATTGTAAACAGGGATGTCCGGTTTATCCTCGGTATCGAAATCAATGGTAGGTACATCATTGAACATACCGATGGACTCCTTAACAGAAGCCGAAAGGATTTGCCAGATAGCCTGCTCATTCTCGAATTTGATTTCAGTCTTCGTAGGATGGATATTCACATCAATATCCTTCGGATCTACATCAAAATACAGAAAGTAAGGCACCTGTTCACCCTGAGGAACCAGACGGTCATAAGCAGCCATCACAGCCTTATTGAAATAAGGATGTTTCATGTATCTCCCATTGACAAAGAAGAACTGATGCACACCTTTCTTTCTGGCAGATTCCGGTTTGCCCACAAATCCAGACACCTTACACATAGTGGTTTCTACATTTACCGGCAGGAGTTCCTGATTGAAACGCTTGCCGAAGACATCGAGAATGCGCTGACGCAAATTAGCGGCACGCAAATTGAATACTTCGGTACCATTGCTATGTAAAGTAAAGGTGATTTGAGGATTTACCAATGCAATCCGCTCGAAAGCCGTCAGAATATTGTTCAACTCTGTAGAATTGGACTTCAGGAACTTCCTTCGCGCGGGTACATTATAAAAGATATTGCTGACAGAGAAGAGGCTTCCCACAGCACAGGAGCATGGCTCCTGTTTCTCATATCGGGAACCAGAAATCCGTATCAGGGTTCCTATCTCGTCGGTAGCCTGTCTTGACTTCAGTTCTACCTGAGCCACAGCAGCTATTGACGCCAAAGCTTCGCCACGGAAGCCCATGGTGCGAAGAGCAAACAAATCATCAGCCTTACGGATTTTGGAAGTAGAATGACGTTCGAAAGCCAAACGAGCATCTGTTTCAGACATACCTTTTCCATCATCTATCACCTGGATGTTGGTACGGCCAGCATCGGTAACTGTGACATGGATATTCCTGGCACCCGCATCGACTGCATTTTCGACCAGCTCTTTGATAACTGAAGCCGGACGCTGTATAACCTCACCTGCTGCTATCTGATTGGCAACAGAATCGGGTAAAAGTTGAATAATATCACTCATCTCTAAATATTAATCATATAAGAAAATGATGCTTCATTATAATCAGTCAGTCAGTTTCTGAAGTGGAGCTTCATGACGCTTAATGTTCTTGAGTTCGGAGCCCTTGGATTTACCACGCCATACAAAGATATCATTCTTATCTTTAGGACGCAAGTCCTCGAACCAGGCAAAATTGGTGAGTTTATATTTTGCCGGCGGAATCTGCGTCATAGGATACATGGTAGACGTAAACTTATTGGTCCAGATTTTCTCCATCTTCCTGCCCGGTGCCATATACATGCGCATGGTATCGGTTTCCAAATAATTCAAACCAATGAGCGAACTGTCCTTATCATCCGTCATGTAATAGATGGTCTGCACATTGCCGATAGACTCAGCCTTCTTGATTTCACCTTTTTCAAAGTAAGATTTCATCTCAGAAGAACTGATCTGATTGAAATGAACACTATCCGGCATCTGCTCTACAGACAGCGCCTGTCCGATGACATGGGCAAAACGAACGGTAGAGTCGTTCATGAAGACCAGAATCTTCTCGCCCAGCAACTGACGGTTTCCATTCCAGACGATAGGATCCTTATACATGGTCATACAGGAATCCTGAGAATTGAAAACCAGGGAATCGCAGATGGCCTGCATATCCAGGCGATAGGCACGGACCTTAGGATAAGCATGCACCTTACGGTATACCGAATCGGTATTGATATGGAAGGTATTGATACGCATGGTATCAGAATGAACCCAAAGAGTATCTTTCTGCGAATAGTCGATCGCTACAGGATTGCGGGTGGCAAAGCCATTACCAGTTTTCTCGTTGTAACGCAGATAATTGCAAGTAAGGGAATTCTTGTTCTTCTTATCTACATAAACCACATTACCATATCCGGTACTCTCTCCATCCTTTACATAATAGAGCGTATCACCCGTAAGTGTCTTGTCTTTATCCATAACCGTAGAACGGCCGTAAAGCTGTGCTCTATCGGTCTTGGTATCATAATATCCGTCTTCTGTCTTGACAACACTTGCACCGGAAACAATCTTAGAAGGTCCTACCATGTGAGCCTTTGACTTACGGACATCGTAATACAAAGTATCGGTGGTAACAACATCCTTGCCGCTGCGCAACTTGACATTATAGACAAACTTAGCCTCACGCGTTTCGGTATGATACTCACCCCAATCGGCAACCAGCTTATCCTTACCATCAATCAGCGTTCCGCCGTCAAAGAAGTTTGCCATATTATACAAGCGGTCGAAATCCAAGCTATCAGTACGCAAAGTCTGCCGACGATGATGCAAGACCACATTCTTGCGTGCTCTCATCATCTGCATCTGCCCATCATACTCTGCTCTATTACAAGTGAGTGACAAGGTGTCTCCCTGCCGGTAATGAACATGTCCGAAAGCTTTCACGGAATTAGAAGCCTGATAGAAATACGCGCTGTCACAGGTAAGATGACTGCCCTGATGCAAGAAAGAGACCTTACCTTTCAATATTTGGGCATCAGGATTATTACCGAACATATCATAGTACAATTCATCTGCATGCAAAAGATATACGCGGTCACCATGAGGGCGTTTTCTGGCATGCTTCTTTGGAGCCTGCATGGCTTGCATCAGACAAAACCCAAACAGGCATAGAACCATAACCGATATGATTCTATGCCCTCTGATATGATTATTTAATCTTTTATTTATCATTTAATCCAACCTTGATATTCAAACTTACAATCCTTATAGCGATCGTTCATACGAACATAAGTCTGCTTGATTTTATTGACTACCCAATCGTGCAAGGTCTGGGCACGCTCCTTAGCCAACACTACATCCTTCATCACCTGAAAATCTTCGGTAATAGTAGCTCTATGTCCGTCAACACGGCTTACCAGTTTTACCAAAGCACAAGTGGTTTTACCCTTGGAATTCACCATCGTGAAAGGTGCAGAAACCTCACCTACCTTCATTGTATCTACCGTACGGGCAACCTCGGTAGGCAGATCCTTCATCTGGAAGCGGGAAGTTCTTGACTGGTCAGGAGTAACATTGGCCATCAAACCCTTGTTGTTGCGGGTATCCTTATCATCAGACAATGCTTCAACAGCCTGCTCAAAGGTAAACTTAGCGGCACGGATATCATTACCGATAGAATCCAGACGGCCGATAGACTTATCAATAGCATCTTGAGAAACCTGAGGCTTGAGCAGGATATGGCGACACTTAATCTTATCACCACGCTTATCAATCAACTGGATGATATGATAACCAAACTCAGACTCAACAATCTTTGAGATTTTCTTAGGATCGGTAAGATTGAATGCTACATTTGCAAACGCAGGATCCAACATACCTCTACCGATATAATCCATCTCGCCACCCATACGGGCTGAACCCGGATCCTCAGAATAAAGACGAGCCAAAGTAGCAAAAGAAGTCTCACCCTTATTCACACGGTCAGTAAACTCACGCAACTGATTTTTCACACGGTTAATCTCCTCAAGAGGAATACGTGGCTGCATGGTAAGAATCTCAACCTCTACCTCTGTAGGAACAAAAGGGATACTGTCGGCAGGTAAATCCTTAAAGTATTTACGTACCTGAGCTGGAGACACCTTGATATCCTTCACCAGTTCCTGCTTCATCTTCTGAATCAGCTGTTGGTTTTTGAAATCATCATGCATCTGCTGGCGCATCTGGGTGATACTTTGCTTGCGATACTCCTCCAGTTTTTCACGAGAACCAATCATGGAAACCCAACTGTTGATCTGTTCGTCGATACCATTCATGACTTCTGACTCAGATACTTCGATACTATCGATAGCTGCTTGATGGAGAAACAGTTTCTGAACGGCAATCTGCTCAGGAATAGAGCAGTCTGGGTCACCAGTATATTTAATACCTTCAGCCTCAGCCTGCAAACGGGTTACCTCGACGTCTGACTTCAGGATAGCCTCATCGCCGACAACCCAAATTACCTCATCAACCACACTACCCTCATTGATTTTCTGAGAATCAGCAGCAGCTTGTTGCTTGATATTTGCAGAATCAGCCTCATGAGCCAAAGCACTACGGCTTGCTCTAGTTGCACTAGCACTTATTCCTACTATCATCAGCAGGGCTATAAATGCCATTGTCATTTTATATCCAGTATTCATGTATTGTTTCTATAATATATTAATGTATATTGAGAGTGGTCAACATGCTATGGAAAACCACCACTTTATATTTCTTCTTCAATTGTGCGACCCATTGTTTCTCTAACGAGTCTTGATAGTCAGCAAGTACCACATCCGGGTATTCGCCATTCCGGGGCAGATTAACCTTCATCTTCTTCAGGCGCTTCATTTCCCATTTGTATTTTTTCTTATTCTTGGCATAGAAGGCAGCCAGACCTTTTTTATCAGCAGCAGCCTTATACCAAATATTACGCTGGCAGATTTCATTCAGCAAAAGGTTTTCTACTTCCTCCTGCTGCTGGTAGGTTCCCCGCCAATTTTCTACCTTAGCATCAGCAACATATTTTTTCTGATTACCATCATCATGCTTATCCAGCAACTTAACGATGTGATAACCAAACTCAGACATAAACGGTCTACTAATCTCACCCTTTCGCAGAGAGAAAGCTACTTTTTCAAAAGCCTGCACAGTCTGACCTTTTGTAAACCATGCCAAAGTACCCCCATTGACCGCAGACCCTTTATCATCAGAACACTTTTTTGCCAGGTCTGCAAAATCTGCACCTTTGCAAAGAGCCTGATAAATAGAATCGATTCTTCTTTCCACCACCTCCTGTTCGTGGTAAGATGCTTTCTGTCCCAATCTCAAGAGGATATGTGCAACATGAACACTGCCTTTATCGGGCATCAACTCGCATGACTCGACATCATCATATCGTTTCAACACACGCCTGATATTAGGCAAAGTATCGAGATGAGCATCCTTAGCAGCTTGCACTTTCAGCTTATAATTAACAAAGCCATCGGCAAACACCTTGACACTTTTAGAATCAACCGTATTTCCCAAATGATTTTTCTGATAAAAGTACTCAAATTCCGACTTCTTGACAGATTGACCATCAATAATCATAACAATTGGGTCGGTATGAGCAAAAGCAATGCTCCCCGAAAGGAGCATTGCCGCTATAAGTGCATAAAACTTCATATTTCCTAATTATATTATTCAGGACGGCTATAGTTAGGAGCCTCACTAGTGATAGTGATATCATGTGGATGACTCTCCAACACACCTGCATTTGTGATACGAGCGAACTTGGCATTGTGCAAGTTCTCGATGGTAGCAGCACCACAATATCCCATACCAGAACGCAAACCACCAATCAGCTGGTAGATGACCTCCTGGACAGTTCCCTTGTAAGGCACACGACCAGCGATACCCTCTGGAACCAATTTCTTGACATCCTTGGTATCACCCTGGAAGTAACGGTCCTTAGAACCATTCTTCTGTTCCATAGCCTCCAAAGAACCCATACCACGATAGCTCTTAAACTTACGGCCATTGAAGATAATGGTATCACCAGGACTCTCCTCGGTACCAGCAACCAAAGAACCGATCATGACGCAGCTACCACCGGCAGCCAAAGCCTTCACAACATCACCTGAGTAACGAAGACCGCCATCAGCTATCAAAGGTACACCTGTGCCCTTCAGAGCAGAATATACATCATAAACAGCACTCAACTGTGGAACGCCAACACCGGCAACCACACGAGTAGTACAGATAGAACCAGGACCGATACCTACCTTAACACCATCAGCACCATTCTCTACCAAATACTTGGCAGCCTCACCTGTAGCCACATTACCTACCACAACATCTACCTGTGGGAAGGCAGCCTTAACTTGCTTGAGCTTCTCAACTACACCCATAGAGTGACCATGGGCAGTATCGATAACGATAGCATCAGCACCAGCCTCAACCAAAGCCTTGGCACGATCCAATGTATCTACAGTAACACCCACACCGGCAGCCACACGAAGACGTCCCTTGGCATCCTTGCAAGCCATAGGTTTGTCCTTAGCCTTTGTGATGTCCTTGTAAGTTATCAAACCTACCAGGTGATTTTCGTTGTCAACTACAGGGAGTTTCTCTATCTTATTCTCCTGCAGGATGGCAGCAGCAGCAACCAAGTCGGTCTGGATGTGAGTGGTAACCAAATTCTCGCTAGTCATTACCTCATCAATCTTCTTGTCCATGTGGCACTCAAAACGAAGATCACGGTTGGTAACAATACCTACAAGATGATTTTCATCATCTACCACAGGAATACCACCGATATGATAATCATGCATCATATCAAGAGCATCCTTCACTGTACTGCCACGACGGATGGTGACAGGGTCATAAATCATACCATTCTCAGCACGCTTCACAATAGCAACCTGACGAGCTTGCTCCTCAATGGTCATGTTCTTGTGAATTACACCGATACCACCTTCACGAGCGATAGCTATCGCCATTGAAGCCTCGGTAACGGTGTCCATCGCTGCTGTAACGAATGGAACGTTCAACTCGATGTTACGAGAGAACTTGGTTTTCAACTCTACCTGTTTTGGTAGTACCTCTGAATACGCAGGGATAAGAAGGACGTCGTCGTAAGTGAGACCGTCCATTACAATTTTATCTGCAACAAATGATGACATATTGTAACCTTTAAAAATTTATTGCGTGCAAATTTAGCAATAATTTCTCAGATAGAGTTCGCTTTTCACGAAAATCTTACCTTATTAATGCTATTTAACGTGATTAGTTGGCTTGTTCGGACAAAAACTTGATTCTGACGAGTCGAATTTCGTCTTCATTGTAGTCTTCACCCAATTCATCTTGAGCCGCATTCAAATCATCAGTATCGCTCTCCATGAAGTAATCGTAGATGTCATCTACATGGTCATCATCCACAACTTCCTCTATGAAATAATCGATATTCAGCTTGGTACCGCTGTAAACGATAGCTTCTATTTCGTCAAGCAATTCTGAGAAATCCAAACCTTTTGCTTCTGCCAAATCATCAAGATCTATCTGGCGGTCAATGCTCTGAATGATGCTTACCTTCAAGACTGATTTCTTGGCAACTGTCCTGACACGTAATTCCTCAGGACGCTCTATCAGATTCTCTTCACAATACTGATTGATCAATTTACAGAACTCCTTACCATACCTCTTTGCCTTACCGGCTCCAACTCCCTGTATGTTCTGCAATTCCTGCATATCTACAGGATACATCGTTGCCATCTGTTCCAGAGAAATATCCTGGAAAATAACATAAGGCGGCAATTTATGCTTCTTTGCTACTGTCTTACGCAAGTCTTTCAACATGGAGAAAAGTGTCTGATCCAAAGCACCTGTATTATGCTCGCTCAGAGGCGCTCCATCAAAATCATCAGAGAATTCCTTATCGGCAACGATCATGAATGATTCAGGATTCTTAATGAAACGCTTACCCGCAGCTGTCAACTTCAAAAGGCCATAGTTCTCTACATCTTTCTTGAGATAACCGGCTATCAACGCCTGACGGATAACAGGATTCCAAACTTTAGCATCCATATCTTCTCCTGCTCCAAACTCCTCCAGTTCATCATGCCTGTGAGAAACGATATCATCAGTAGCACGTCCCTTTACAAAATCGATGATATATTCCTGGCGGAAATTCTCCTTCACCGCAGCAACAGACTCCAAAACAACGAGCAGCGCATCCTTAGCCTCGAATTTTTCTGTAGGATGCAGGCAGTTGTCGCAGGTATGGCAGTTTTCTTCATGATATTCCTCACCAAAATAATGAAGCAACATTTTTCTGCGACAGACAGACGATTCTGCATAGGCAGCCGTTTCCTGCAACAACTGTCTGCCGATATCCTGTTCTGCTACAGGTTTGTTCTCCATAAACTTCTCCAGTTTTCTGAGGTCTTTACGGGCATAGAAGGCGATACATATACCCTCGCCTCCATCACGTCCGGCTCTACCTGTTTCCTGATAATAACCTTCCAAGCTCTTGGGTATATCATAATGAATAACAAAACGGACATCAGGTTTATCGATACCCATTCCGAAGGCGATAGTAGCAACAATGACATCAATACGCTCCATCAGAAAATCATCCTGGGTTTGAGAACGGGTAGCCGAATCAAGACCGGCATGATAAGGAGCCGCTTTGATTTCATTGGCTTTCAATACCTCTGCCAATTCCTCTACTTTCTTACGGGAGAGACAATAGATAATACCACTCTTTCCTTTGTGTTGACGAATAAACATGATGATCTGACGATCGATATCCTTGTTCTTCGGGCGCACCTCATAATACAAGTTAGGACGGTTAAAAGAACTCTTGAATTCTTTGGCATCCATGATGCCTAAGTTTTTCTTGATATCAGTACGTACCTTATCTGTTGCAGTAGCTGTAAGCGCTATTACAGGTGCAACACCTATTTCGTTAATAATAGGGCGAATACGACGATACTCTGGTCTGAAATCGTGTCCCCACTCAGAGATACAGTGAGCCTCATCAATGGCATAGAACGAAATCTTTACAGTTTTAAGGAACTCAACATTATCTTCTTTCGTCAAAGATTCAGGTGCAACATACAGGAGTTTTGTCGTACCATTGAGAATATCATTCTTCACCTTCTCAATAGCCGACTTATTCAATGATGAATTGAGATAATGAGCCACGCCATCACTTTCACTCAAACCATTAATAACATCTACCTGGTTCTTCATCAAAGCAATCAGAGGAGAAATTACAATAGCAGTGCCCTCCATAATGAGCGAAGGCAACTGGTAACACAAACTCTTACCGCCACCTGTAGGCATCAATACAAAAGTATCATTGCCACTCATCAAATTTCTGATGATTGCCTCTTGATCACCCTTAAACGAATCGAAGCCGAAATAATGCTTCAACTGTCCTGTAAGATTAACCTGTTCTGTCATATCCACCTATTATTATATTATATATGCCTATATATACGATTAAATAGCATTCAATTGGGCGAAAAGCCCAACTGATTTATGCTGTTTCCAACTGTCCTAGATGAGATTTATCCAACTGTTGCTTGGTATAGTCCAGCGTAACAGTGAATGATTTAACCTTCTCTGATGGAATCTCAAACATAGCATCCATCATCACAGCTTCAACAATTGAACGAAGCCCGCGAGCACCCAATTTATACTCTACCGCCTTATCTACGATATAATCGAGTGCTTCCTCATCAAACTTCAACTTGATGCCATCCATCTCAAACAATTTCTGATACTGCTTGACAATTGAATTCTTAGGTTCAACCAAGATTTTGCGCAAAGCCTCCCTATCCAACGGATTGAGATAAGTAAGCACAGGCAAACGGCCGATAATTTCAGGTATCAAGCCAAAAGACTTCAAATCCTGTGGAAGGATATACTGCATCAAATCCTTCTTATCTATCTTAGCTACATTCTGAACCGAATTATAGCCTACTACGTGCGTATTCATACGCTGAGCTATTTTACGCTCAATACCGTCAAAAGCACCACCACAGATAAACAGGATATTCTTGGTATCTACATGGATATAATCCTGATCAGGATGCTTGCGTCCACCCTTAGGCGGAACATTAACCATGGTACCTTCCAAGAGTTTCAACAATCCCTGCTGTACACCTTCGCCACTCACATCACGCGTGATAGAAGGATTATCGCTCTTGCGGGCTATCTTATCAATCTCATCAATGAACACAATTCCCCTTTCTGCTGCAGCCACATCATAATCAGCAACCTGCAACAGACGCGACAAGATGCTTTCAACGTCTTCACCCACATAACCTGCTTCAGTAAATACAGTGGCATCAACAATGGTGAAAGGAACATCCAACATCTTAGCTATTGTACGCGCCAACAAGGTTTTACCTGTACCGGTACTACCAACCATGATGATATTACTCTTTTCGATTTCTACACCATCTTCATCCTTTGGCTGCTGCAAACGCTTGTAGTGGTTATATACAGCGACAGCCAAATTGCGCTTAGCCTGATCCTGACCGATGATATATTCATCCAGGTATTTTTTGATCTCTACAGGCTTTGGCACCTCTTTGAGAACAAACTTACCCTCCCCAGCTTTAGGAGCTAAGACCCCTGTAGACTGTATAATTTCATAAGCCTGCTTAGCACAATCTTCGCAAATGAAGCCATTGATACCCGTGATGAGTAATCTGACTTCATTTTCTGATCTTCCACAGAAGCTACATACTTTCTTTGGCATATTATAATTATTATCTCTTCTTGCGCACCTTATTATATATACGCATATTTACTTAAAACAATTCGTTATTTACGAACCAACACATTATCTATCATTCCATATTCCTTGGCTTCTTCAGCTGTCATCCAATAGTTACGGTCGCTATCAGCATAAACCTTATCATAAGGAGTATGAGAATGGTCTGAAATGATAGTATACAATTCCTTCTTCATCTTCAAGATTTCGCGAGCCTCAATCTCAATATCAGAAGCCTGCCCCTGAACACCTCCTAATGGCTGGTGAATCATGACACGGCTATGAGGCAAAGCAGAGCGTTTACCCTCCTGACCAGAAACGAGCAGCACGGCAGCCATAGAAGCAGCCATACCTGTACAGATAGTAGCAACATCGCTAGAGATAAACTGCATGGTATCATAAATACCCAAACCGGCAGTAACGCTACCACCAGGACTATTCAAATAGATAGAAATATCCTTGCCACTATCTACAGAATCCAGATACAGCAATTGCGCCTGCAATGTATTTGCGGTGTAGTCATCAATCTGTGTACCCAGGAAGATGATACGGTCCATCATTAAGCGAGAGAATACATCCATCTGAGTAACGTTCAGCTGACGCTCCTCCAAGATGTAAGGGTTCATATACTGAGCCTGTGCCTTAATAACATCATCAAGCACCATACCATTCATACCAAGATGCTTGGTTGCATATTTTCTAAAATCGTTCATATCTATATAGTATTTTACGTCTTAAACTATACGAAAAAAGAGGTTATCGACCCTTATTTCTCGTTCGGTGGAACAAAGATAATAAAAAAAGTCGATAACCTCGTATTTATTTGAAGTTTTTTTTCAAAAAAATGTTATTCCTGCATCATCTTGTTGAAATCTTCTACAGAAATCTCCTTTTCGTTGAGTTTTACAGCTGTTTTCAGAGCTGCAGCCAACTTACGATCGATAGAGCGATCTACAAGTGCATCTGTAGCGTCACCCTTCTTGAGGATTTCCTTAGCATAGTTCTCAATGTACTCCTCAGGAATGTTGTTCATACCATACTGAGCGAACTGAGCACGAGCTGCCTCCTTAGCTGTCTCCATCAGGTCATTGTCATCAACCTTGATATCCTGAGCCTTGATAAGCTGCTCCTTGATAAGATGCCATGTCAACTCCTTGATGCTCTCAGCATAGTTCTTCTCTACGAACTCCTCGCCCTTATCCTTGTTGTTAGCCAACATGATACGCTTCAAGAGTGCATCTGGGAACTGCAATTCACCAACCTTCTTCTCGCAGTGCTCGCGAACATCGAGGATGAACTTATAATCTGAGTCGTTAACGAGCTGTGCCTGCAAGCCCTCTGCAATCTTAGCACGGAAAGCAGCCTCGTCCTTCACGTCAGTATCCTCACCGAGAACCTGCTTAAAGAGCTCTTCGTTGATTTCATGCTTCTTGAAACGCTGGATTTCTGTAATCTGGAAGCTGAACTCTGACTCCAAGCCCTTAACAGCATCACGCTCAATCTTCAGGAGTGAAGAAACCTCAGTATCGTTCTCTGGATAAGCCTTCTTAGGGTTGAATGTGATTACATCACCGAGCTTAGCATCGTTGAAGAGATTCTTCTGCTCGTCAACCTTGATGTAGCTAGGCATCAGGATAGCACCCTCTACAGTGATACCACCTTCCTTGGTATTGCCATTTTCATCAAGCTCACGCAAGTCACCCTTCAAAAGGTCATTCTCCTCGTACTTCTCAGCCTTCTCATAGCTACCTGCACGCTGAGCGTACATATCAATCTGCTGATCGAGAATCTTATCATCAACTGTGATGTTATAATAATCAACCTTGTCGCGACCATTGAGAGTTACCTTGAACTCTGGAGCAACAGCGATATCAAACATAAATGTGAAAGAAGTACCATTCTCCAAGTCAGCTGGCTCCTGCTTCTCTGATGGGAGAGGCTCACCGAGCATCTGGATATTGTTGTCCTGTACATACTTGTAAATCTGCTGACCAACGAGCTTGTTGATAGCTTCCATTTTTACAGATGGACCGAACTGACGCTTAATCATACCCATAGGAGCCTGACCAGGACGGAAACCTGGAACATTAGCCTTCTTACGATAATCTTTCAATGTCTTCTCGACATCATTCTTGTAATCTTCCTCTTCGACAACGAGGGTCAAAAGACCATTAATCTTGTCAGGATTTTCAAATGAAATTTTCATCTTGATATTTGTTATTTTATTATTGTTAATATTTTCTTTAATTCTACAGTTTTCGTGTATAACCTCAATTGGCTTGCAAAATTACACATTTTTAATGGATATACCTAATATATAAGAGAAAAAAATGATTTTTTAACCATCAGTCGCTGCTTCTTTGGCTCTTTTTTGCTCATCTATGAGCTGAAAGTCCTTCTTTCTGAGCACAAAACTGTTACTCAGATACTTTTCGCGCACAATCTTATTCTCTGCCAATTCCTCTGGTTTGCCCTGAAAAAGGATCTTACCTTCGAACAGCAGATAAGCTCTGTCTGTAATGGTCAGAGTCTCCTGTACATTATGGTCGGTAATCAAAATACCGATATTGCGATACTTCAACTGCCATACAATATGCTGAATATCTTCTACCGCAATAGGGTCAACACCAGCAAATGGCTCATCGAGCATGATAAACTTTGGGTCAATAGCCAGGCAACGGGCTATCTCTGTACGGCGACGCTCACCTCCGGAAAGCTGGTCACCCTTATTCTTGCGAACCTTATTGAGACGAAACTCGCTAATAAGACTCTCTAATTTCTGCAACTGATAACTACGTGGTTTTCCTGTCATTTCCAAAACTGAAAGTATATTATCCTCAACACTCATCTTGCGGAAAACACTGGCCTCCTGAGGCAGGTATCCGATTCCCGCACGGGCACGTTTGTATACAGGGAAATCAGTAATTTCCTGATCTCCCAGAAAGACATGTCCCTCATTAGGCACAACAAGTCCAGTTGTCATATAGAAAGAAGTTGTCTTACCAGCACCATTAGGTCCCAGTAATCCCACAATTTCTCCTTGCTTCACATTGATAGAAACTCCATTGGCAACCGTTCGTTTACCATAGCGCTTCACCAATCCCTCTGTTCGCAAAACCAGAGAATTCTGATTTTGCTGTTCGTTATTGTTAATTTCGTCCATAATTAGCTAATTTGGCTGCAAAAATACTAAAAATAAAGGAAATATCGCTTATAAAATCAAAAACTATTCATAATATTGCAGTTTTTTAGAGGATTTTGGTTAATTTTGCAGCAAAATTCAGTTTTATAATAGCATGTTAATAGAAAAATGGCTTACCACCTTCGGTAAATATCTCATATTGATGGGACGTTCTTTTTCCCGTCCTGAGCGCATGCGCATGTTCTTGAAACAATACATCAAGGAGATGTCGCAATTGGGTATTGATTCTATTGGTATCGTTTTACTGATATCCTTCTTCATTGGAGCAGTTATCTGCATCCAGATGAAATTGAACATTCAGAGTCCATGGATGCCACGATGGGTTTCAGGTTACACCACCCGAGAAATCATGCTTCTGGAGTTCTCATCAAGTATCATGTGTCTGATTCTCGCAGGTAAAGTGGGTTCTAATATCGCTTCGGAGTTGGGAACAATGCGTGTCACCCAACAGATTGATGCCCTTGATATCATGGGAGTGAACTCTGCATGTTACCTCATTCTGCCTAAAATTCTCGGTTTGGTTACCATCATGCCATTTCTGGTTATCTTCAGTTCTGGCATGGGTATCATCGGCGCCTACGGAACAGCGTATATTGGGCATATCCTACCACCAGATGATCTGACACTCGGCTTGCAACATTCATTTAACCAATGGTTTGTATGGATGAGCATTATCAAGAGTCTTTTCTTTGCATTCATCATTTCCAGCGTATCTTCTTATTTCGGTTATACCGTAGAAGGTGGATCTGTTGAGGTTGGAAAATCGTCAACCGATGCTGTTGTCTGTTCTAGTGTTTTGATTCTGTTTTCAGATGTTTTCCTCACTCAAATTCTCTCGTAAACTATGATAGAAGTTAGAAATCTCACCAAGTCGTTTGGCGACAAGGTTGTATTAGACAATATAAACGTCACCTTTGAAACAGGAAAGACTAATTTGATAATCGGACAGAGCGGTTCCGGAAAGACCGTACTCATGAAGAATCTCGTAGGATTGCTTCAGCCTACAAGTGGTGAAGTTCTCTACGATGACCGTGACTTCATCCGGATGTCGAAAAAAGAAAAAGTCCAGATGCGCCGCGAGATGGGAATGATTTTCCAAAGCGCAGCCCTGTTCGACTCTTTGAATGTACTTGAGAATGTCATGTTCCCACTTGATATGTTCTCTACCATGAATTACAGGGAACGCGTAAAACGGGCTCAGGAATGTCTTGACCGCGTCAATCTGATAGAAGCTCAGCAGAAATATCCTGGAGAAATCTCGGGTGGTATGCAGAAACGAGTAGCTATTGCACGTGCCATCGTAATGAATCCGAAATACTTGTTCTGCGATGAGCCAAACTCAGGTTTGGATCCAAAGACCTCACTTGTGATAGACGAACTTCTTTCAGGCATCACCAAAGACTATAATATGACTACCATCATCAACACCCACGACATGAATTCGGTGATGGGCATTGGTGAAAACATCTGCTTTATCTACCAAGGTCATAAAGAATGGCAAGGCAACAAAGATGAAGTGATGACCTCAACAAACGAGAAACTCAACGATTTAGTCTTTGCTTCCGATCTCTTCCGCAAAGTAAAGGAGGTGGAGCTGGAAGAAGCTAAAAACAAATAAAACAGTATCGTTCAAAAAAAGCCATCAGCCTGTTTCTGGTCTGATGGCTTTTTTATTACAAAATAAATACTATCTCATTTTCCAGGCATCCTTTACCTCTACCATAGGTACCACAATCTGTTCTTTAGTACTGTCACCATACACCACTTGCAAAAAAACATCAGCAACATGATGCGCTGTATCAGCCTTTGCATTCAGTACAATCACCTTAACCATACCTTTATGTTCATCTTGCTGCTGCTCAACAAACATTTTGGCATTCATCAGCAATTGATCCTGATAGCCCTTTGGCAACCGATAAGGTTGATTGTAACCATCTACAAACTCCTTATACTTTCCCTCTAAAAGCAAATCATAATATCCCTTGGCAGCAATACCTGCAAGATAGCCAGGATCAGGTTTCTCCTCCTTACAGGAAGAAAATACCAATCCCATCATGAATATCATAAAAATCAAAAGTTTCTTCATTTTTATACACTTTGATTCTGCATTCTTCGCTTCATTTATTTACTTCTGACGAATGAAGACATTGATAGGACAGCCATGTAATGACCAGTTCTCACGAATCTTATTCTCCAGGAAACGGCGATAGTTCTCCTTGACATACTGAGGCAAGTTTGCATAGAACACAAACGAAGGAATCGTTGTATTAGGCAACTGGGTGCAATACTTAATTTTGATATACTTACCCTTTACGCTCTGTGGAGGATATGCCTCAATAATAGGCAACATCACCTCATTCAACTTAGAAGTTCCAATATGAGCCTTACGGTTCTGGTAAACATCCTTGGCAGTTTCCAATACTCGGAAAATACGCTGCTTAGTCAAGGCAGAAGCAAAGATGATAGGAAAGTCTACGAATGGAGCCATACGCTTGCGGATAGCATTTTCAAAAGTATCAATTACCTTCTGATTCTTCTCCTCAACCAAATCCCATTTGTTTACTACAACCACCACACTCTTGTTGTTCTTCTGAATCAACTGAAAGATGTTCATATCCTGGGTTTCGATACCACGGGTAGCATCAAGCATCAGGATGCAGACATCACTATTCTCGATGGCACGGATAGAACGCATCACAGAATAGAATTCCAAGTCTTCGCTTACCTTATTCTTACGACGGATACCAGCTGTATCAACCAGGTAAAAATCGAAACCAAACTTATCGTATCTGGTATAGATACTATCACGTGTAGTACCAGCAATTTCTGTCACGATATTACGATCCTCACCGATAAAAGCATTGATAATGCTACTCTTACCAGCATTCGGACGACCTACTACCGCAAAACGAGGAATATCTTCTTCGATTGCCTCCTCAGGATTGTCCTGAAGTTTGTCCAAAATCATATCAAGCAAATCACCAGTACCACCACCTGTAGCAGCACTGATACACTGAGGATCACCCAAGCCCAACTTGTAGAACTCAGCAGCCTGATAATACTCAGCACTGTTATCAACCTTGTTAGCAACAAGGATAACTGGCAATTTGGCACGACGCAAAATAAGCGCCACGTCCTCATCCCAATCAGTAAGGCCCGTGTTAACGTCTACCAGGAAGAGAACCAGGTCAGCCTCTTCGGTAGCAACAAGCACCTGCTTGCGGATAGCATCTTCAAAAATATCATCAGATTTTACAACCCAACCACCGGTATCAACAACCGAAAATTCTCTACCATTCCAACTGCACTTACCATACTGACGGTCACGAGTAGTACCGGCAGTATCACTAACGATAGCGCGACGTGATTGAGTCAAACGATTAAATAAAGTAGACTTACCCACATTAGGGCGTCCTACAATAGCTACTAAATTTGCCATAAACAGTCATTATCCTCCTTCCTTTTAGGAGGTATTCAAGGATGTGGTCTCTGCATCCAAGTTAATAATTTGCCGAAGCTGACCTTGCTCCGGCCCTCGCTCTTTTGGCGAGAGTCACTCCCTCGATTACATTCAGGGAGGAGTTATTTTAGTTGATAGTTTACAGTTGATAGTTTATAGTTATTAAGGGCGTCTTTAAACTATTAACTCTTAACTATCAATTATTCCGGATTATATCCAAAGGCATCAAGTTCTCGCTGAGAGCTGCGCCAATCCTTATCAACTTTTACGAAAGTCTCCAAGAAGATTTTCTTGTCGAAGAACTTTTCCAAAGCCTTACGACTCTCGGTATTCACCTTTTTCAATGCGATACCCTGGTGCCCGATGATGATACCCTTTTGGGAATCACGTTCAACATAAATCACCGCATTAATGTGGATACGTTTTTCATCTTCCTTAAATCGCTCCACTCTTACCTCTACAGAATAAGGTATCTCCTTATCATAATAGAGCAAAATCTTTTCTCGGATAATCTCTGAAACGAAGAAACGGGCAGGCTTGTCTGTCAGCTGATCCTTATCAAAGAAAGCAGGAGATTCCGGCAAGAGTTCCTTAATGCGCTTCAAGAGCATATCCGTTCCGAATTTATTCTTCGCTGAAATAGGAAGAATCTCTGCATTAGGCAACAAAGAGTGCCATTTTTCAACAATATCACCCAACTTTTTCGGATCACTCTGATCAATCTTGTTGATGAGCAAGAGTACAGGAATCTGCATTTTCTTAACCTTTTCCAAGAATTCCATGTTCTTTTCAGGGTTTTCTATCACATCAGTCACATAAAGCAGCACATCAGCATCCGCCAATGCACTCTCAGAGAAGGCAAGCATCATCTCCTGCATCTTGTAATTAGGCTTCAAAACACCAGGAGTATCAGAAAATACAATCTGCATATCATCAGTATTCACAATACCCATGATACGATGACGGGTTGTCTGAGCCTTAAAAGTTGCAATACTAATACGTTCACCCACCAATTGATTCATCAAGGTACTTTTTCCCACATTAGGGTTACCTACTATATTTACGAAACCAGCTTTATGCATAAAAAATTGAATTTAGCAAAATTTACTATCAAGAAGTTAAGCTCTATTGTTTTAAAGCTAAAGAAACGCATCCTTACTTATTTATAGAGAAATAAGAAAGATGCGTTTCCTTATATAGATAATTATTCTATCCTATTTTTATAGATTACTTTCCGTAAGCAGCGCCATCATACGCCCACTTATAGAAAGAAGCGCCATGTACAAATCCTGCACCAAATGCTGTGAAGATGACGTTATCGCCCTTCTTCAATTGGCTTTCAGCATCCCAGAGTGCCAATGGAATTGTTGCTGCACTAGTATTTCCATAATGATCGATGTTTACAACCACCTTCTCAAGTGGAATTCCAGCACGCTTGGTTACTGCCTCAATAATACGGAGATTAGCCTCATGAGGAATTACCCAGTTCACATCATCAGCCTTCAGATTGTTCATTTCCATGATCTTCATCACGTCGTTGCTCATATCTGTTACTGCGTAACGGAATACAGTACGACCTTCCTGATAAAGATAGTGCAGGCGATGATCAACTGTAAAATGTGAAGGAGGGCAAACAGAACCACCAGCCTTCATGTGAAGGAAAGGCAAACCTAGTCCATCTGTACGTAGGTATGAGTTCTGAACACCAACGTTCTCCTCTTCAGTTGCCTCCACCAAAACCGCACCTGCTCCATCTCCGAAGAGAACACAAGTAGCACGGTCTGTGTAATCTACCAATGAAGACATCTTATCAGCACCAATCACAATAATCTTCTTGTATCTACCACTCTGAATCATGCTTGCAGCAACATCAAGGGTATACAAGAATCCACAGCAAGCTGCAGAGAAGTCAAATGCGAAAGCATTCTTCAAGCCCAGCTTACCGAGGACGATAGATGCTGTAGAAGGGAACTTGTAGTCAGGTGTCGTGGTTGTTACAATCAGTGCATCGATTGTATCTGGATCAACGCCAGTCTTCTGAATCAACTGCTTGGCAGCTTTACGCGCCAGATAGCTGGTTCCGAGGCCTTCCTCTGTAAGGATGCGGCGCTCTTTGATACCCACACGGGTGGTAATCCACTCATCTGTAGTATCTACCATGCGAGACAATTCCTCATTGTTGAGGATATAGTCTGGCACGTAGCCACCGACACCTGTAATTACAGCATTAATTTTACCCATTATTCTGCTGCTTCCTTAACGATTGCAACCTTACCACGATAGTAACCGCAAGTAGGGCAAACAGTGTGGTATACATAGTATGCACCACAGTTAGGGCAAACTGCCAATGTAGGAGCTACTGCCTTATCATGAGTTCTTCTCTTAAGTGTACGTGTCTTTGACTGTCTTCTTTTAGGATGTGCCATAATTTTTAAATGTTTAAAATTTTAATTTTTATTTTTTCAATTTCAATAGAGCTTCCCAGCGTGGATCTACAGTTTCCTCTTCTTCCTCACCGCTTCGGGCGGCAGAATGCTCATTGAGCTTTTCAATCATAGCAGGGTTGCATTTTCCAGGTGCATGCACATGCTTGATGGGAATATTGAGATCTATAAATTCATAGATAAACCAAGCGACATCGAGCATTCCTTCGTTCTCGGCCACAGTCACCAGTTCATCATCCTCTGAGTACTCTTCTCCGAATTTTACGACAAGTCTGTCATCAGTCTCAATGGTTTGGTCCATATCGTCCAAACAGATGTCGCATGGTATGTGAACCACTCCCTCTGTATGAAAATTGAGTTCGAAGAAGTCGTCCGTCCTATTGACAGACAGACTACTTGACAACTCGCCTCTCTGAACATCAGGAGCATCGATTGCCTCAAAATATTCATTGGTAAGCTTAAATTCCTTTTCGGTTATACCTTGAGGTAAAGCTTTCAAATCAATCTTAAAAGAATCTATGTTACACATATTCAATATATACTATATTGTTTCGGGCTGCAAAGTTACAAATAATTTTTGAGATAAAATAATTTTTTATGTAAAAATCACTAAAATCACTCATTATTAATTGATTATTCTTTCTTTAACTCGATTCTGCAGGTGGTTCCATGCCCAATTTCTGTACTTTTTACCCATATTTTACCATGATGGTATTCTTCTACGATTCGTTTAGCTAGTGATAAACCTAAGCCCCAGCCTCGCTTTTTGGTAGTAAAACCGGGACGGAATACATTCTTCAAATCCTTTTTTCTTATACCATTTCCTGTATCTGAAACTTCTATAATAGCTTTATCATCTGTTTCTTCCACATGGAGCGTAATCTGTCCACCATTTGCTCCCATAGCATCAACAGCATTCTTCGACAGATTTTCTATCACCCATTCAAAGAGAGAAGCATTCATCTTAACGATAACATCCTGTTCAGGTATTTCCTTCACCATTTTAACATTCTTCGATGTTCGACGATCCATGTAGTCTATAACATGATTCATCACTTCGTTCAAACTTGCAGGAACAGGTTCTGGCAGGGCACCTATCTTTGAGAAACGGTCTGCTATCAGTTGCAAACGCTGGATATCCTTGTTCATTTCAGGAATGAGTTCGTCATCCGGATAATTCATCTTCAGAATTTCAATCCAAGCCATCAGACTGGAAATTGGAGTACCCAACTGATGAGCAGTTTCTTTAGACAACCCCACCCACACCTTGTTCTGTTCCGCTCTTTTGGAAGTAAGCAAAGCAAAGATGGCTATAACCACAAAGAGCATGACTACCCCCAACTGAATATAAGGATAAGCTGACAGACGTCGTATCATGAGGGATTCATCATAGCAAACCTGAATATAGTCATGCGTTGAATCATCTAGTTCAATTTTAATATTCTTGCCTTGTTTCAAGAGCCGCTGACCAATGGCAGAAGCATAAGCAAGGGAATCTGCATAATCTTTCCCTTCAACATCAACATTACGAAAAGTCTGAGCATGGTTTTCAGAATCCATTACAATAACCGGAATGGAATTATTTTCATTGATAACCTTCAATACCAAGTTCAAATCAGTATTCTCATCGGCATTATTGAGCGTACGCATAGCTTCAGCCCAAACCGCCATACGGGTGCGTTCCTCTTCTGCTAGATCACGAACCAGAAAATGAGACACAACAAGAGAGGCGACAGCAATAAACACTGCCGCTATCACCAAAAAAAACTTCACCTGTCGTATTCTATCGGTCCAAATCATGCTGCAAAGATAATAAAAATCCGTGTAATCAACGTCATCTGCTGATAAAAAACATCTTGAGCAGATAAAAAAGACAAAAAAGCCTCAGAAATCTTTCGAAATCTGAGGCTTCTGAAATTGAAAGGAGGCGGCTACCTACTCTCCCGCATTGCATTGCAG
>OJRR01000043.1_pt1 | contig 52519 bp, 73 predicted proteins | sample 1599251 | NCBI WGS metagenome assembly OJRR01 (sample SAMN03922536, study PRJEB24848) | human gut metagenome | isolation source: stool sample | host: Homo sapiens | place: Germany | collected 2010-05
TCAGATGTGTATAAGAGACAGGTCCGATATGGTAATTGAGCAGGCACTCGCGGGTCACATAGTTGCCCTCTTCGCTCTTGGTGGCGCTGCTTTTCTGGCTGTCGCTGCCCACGGCTATGACGGTTTCCTCAACCTCATTCCCGGACAGAAGCAATCCGCTCTGAGGGGTGAGGACCAGGCCGTTTGCGATGCCCTTAGTCGGGTCATTGATGAAGACGCTCCCGTTGCGTATGAGGAACCGGCTCTTGCAGTCGTTCACCACAATGCGCTTGAGTTCGTCCTTTACCTTGCCGTTGCACACCAGGCCCCGGTCATAGACCTTGTTCGTGGCGAGGGAAAAGTCCCCGATTTCCACTCCAAAGATATTGAGCAGATCGGAGACAATCTCTTTCGCCGTGCTACCCTTGGCGTAGGTCTTGGAGACCTTGGAGTTGAGCCACTGGTCCATAGCGGCGGTTGCTGAGATTTCGGTAATCCATTCGGTATTTTGGTGCTTGTGGCTGCAAGCGCTCACTTGGCCGACGAAGATAGCCCCCACGTCGCCCTCGTAGCCCGCATTGAGGATGATAACGTCCCCGCGCTTGATACCCTTTCGGGTGCTCTCGGATAGGTTGTATGCTTTGAATTTGGCCGTCTGGATGGTGTCGCTGTCCTCAAAGGGGACCTCAAACTCAAAGTACAGATTGTCCATACTGTACTTCTTGCTCCCAATCTGGAGACTGGCCTCTCTCATCCAGAAGCTCATGCCGTCCCCTCCCTGTCGAAGAGATAGAGCTTGACCTCTTCCCCCAGGTTCTCCCACGTCACGGCGTCCACATCGTCCCCCGTGAGGCAAAGGGGAATGATGACCGGCAAGGGAAAGCGTTCATCCTCAATGGGGCCGAACAGTGGCCGCCCGTAGCGGATGGGGTCTCCGTAGGCCAGCACTTCGCCGGTGGCCGTCACGGACAGGTCCAGGGTAAAGAAGCCGCCGGTGTCGTTGTACCGGATGGTAAAGGAATAGGTCTTGTCGCTGAGCTTCACGGAAAAGGTATAGGGGACCTTGCTCACGTCGATGTCGATATACTCAACCTCTTGCCCCAGGTCAATAAGCTGCATGGTCCGTTACCTCCTCCCGGTGTTGCTGGGAGTAGCGCGGGACGTCGGCCCCGCGCTACTCTTCGGCTTGCTGTTGAAGCTGTTTACATAGGACATATAGGCGCTGGATGAGATCGTGGTGGAGACGGTGGTTTTCAGACCGTCCGCCTTGGTGCTGGAGGTTTGGGAGGAAGACTTCTGCGCCGCCTTGGTGATTGCCTTGGGCTGTGACGCAGAGGCCGCAGCGTCCATACCGGCCATAGTCGAAGCTGTTCCGCTGTCCACGGAGCTGCCCAGGGTGACTTGCTTTAGGGTGGCCGTGAACGTGAAGCCCCCACGGTTCTTGGCGTCGTGGGTGCTCTGGAGCTGCTGGATGACAAGGTTGCTGATGCGGTTCCTCCCGGTGTAGGTGATGATGTCGCCGCTCTTCCACATCTTTTGCAGGGCCGCGATGGTGTCCGCGCCGTTGATGGCCGTCCCGCTGATCTGGAAGCTCACGGGCTGAGTAAAAACATGGTCTTGGATGTTGGAGCCGCCCTCAACCGGGTTATCGGTGATTGTGCTGCTCCGGCTCACGCTCTCGGAGGTCACTACGCCGGTAGTCAGAGGCTCGAAGCGGACCACTCCGCATTTTCTTCCCTCAAGTGTGTAGATAGTAGCACCCCCTTATGCAAAGCCAGCCTGCATAGCGCGGTCCGTGTAGTCCTGGGCCTGAGCCTCTTGGTAAAGCTCATCGAACAGGGCGCGAAGCTGCTCTTTCAGGTTGACAACGGTGGAGCTGTCGGCATTACCCGCAATCGTGATCTGGACGCTGGGGGAAAAGCTGATGCTCCGGCTGCTTCGGTTGTTGGTCGTGTTGTTGGTGTAGGACTTCATCAGACGGTCGGTCTGGTCCGCCGGAATGATGGCAGAACCGCCGGGGAGGATGGCAAGCTCGCCGCCCTCTTCGTTCATCCATGTGGGGCCGCCCTCGAAGTTGTCTGTGCCTCCGGCGTTGTGCGGGATATTCGCTCCTATCTGGACGTTGGAGGCGTTGCTCGCTTCACGGGCCGCCGCTGTGATACGGGAAAACTGTGCGACGATGGCGTCCGTGCCGTTGGTGGCTGCGGTCTGCATGGCGCTCCAGGCCGTCTCCGCGTCGGTCTGCATGGTCCCATAGGCCGCCGTAGCGGACGCGCCCATAGCCATGAAATTGACGTCGGTTATCTCGGCGGCCTGGTTGGAGCTTTCGGTGACGGCCTCGGTGGTGGTCTCCGCTGCTCCGGTGACTTCCTCCTTGTACTGCGACGTATCGACCACAAGGGAAGTCTCCTTGCTCGCGGCGTCATCAAGTCCATTGATGGACCCGCTCAGGTCATTTACCGCCTCTTCACTGTCCTTGGCTCCGCCGAACAGGTTAGAGAAGAAGCCTACGACCTTGCCCACGCCGTCGGCCAGCCAGCCTACCACTTTTCCCAGGACCTCAGCGATGACGCCCAGGACATCTCCGATGACCTCAAGCACAGGGCTTACGGCCTCCAGGATGGGGGAGATCAGGCCCAGCAGTTGCGCGATGGGCGGTAGCAGCGCCTCGGCCAGCTTTTGAATGACCGGCACAAGGGGCTGAATGATGGAGGTATTCAGGGTGTTCAGGATGTCCACCAGGGGCGGCATGACGGTCTCGGCTATCATGCCTATGATGTCCGCCACAGGCGGTAGGATGGTCTGCGCCAGGTCTCCGAACACTTGCAAGAGTGGGAGGCCGGCCTCGAACACGGTCCCCAGCACGTCCGTTAGGACGGGCAACAGGGTCATGCCCAGCTCCGTGATGACCGGCATAGCCTGGGCAAGCCCGTTGCTCAGCATATCCACGAACTGCATGAGCATCGGCTCTATGGTCGGCCAGCTATCCAGGATGGTGCTGAACAGGCTTTCGATGACCGGCGTAAACCGGCTGCCAGCGTCGGCCATGAACTCGCTCCAGATGCCCTTGAGGTCCTTGGTGCTGTTCACCAGGCCGCCGGTGCTGTTGGCCGCCGATTGCTGGATTTTCTCGGTCTGCCCCAGCAGGGCATTCATGCGGACCTGGGCCAGAGTAGCATCGTCCATTTCGTCTATCTGGTCTCCCAGGCCCATTGAGAGCGCGGTATTTTTCAGGGCCACTTCATCAATGTGGATGCCGTACTCTTCGAGTGCCGCATTGTTCCCGCTGATGTAGTCCTGGACCACGCCCAGGGCCTCGGTGTCATCCATGGCAAAGGCGTTGCCGAAGTCATAGGCAAGGGACGTGGTGGCCTTGGACAGCTCTGCGGCCGCGTCCCCGGTGATGCCCATTTCCCCGTATAGGGCCTTATTGGACACCATGAAAGACTTGACCTCATCGCTGCTCCGGTGGATGGCGTCGGCGTAGTTCTCTGCCCACTCCCCGGCGTCGGTGCCTGAGAAGTTGGCCTCAAACTTCCGGCCCACATTCTCAGCGGCCCCGGCTGCTTCGATGGCCGCCGCGCCCAGCTCCTTGAGCATATCAATACCGGCCTGGATTGCCTCAAAGCCGATAAAGGCGGCGAGGGCGCCCTTGATGGCCTCTTTGATTTCGCCTCCGGCCTTGTCGCCCTCATCCCCCATATCGTCCAGGTCTTTTCGCGCATCGTCGGCCTCATCGCCCACATTGTTAATCCTGTCGGCGGCGGCCTCCACCGCGCTCAAGAACTTCCCCCGGATGGTGTTTATCGGGTGCGCGAACGCGGTCCCGATGCCCTTTACTCCGGTCTTCACCTTGCCCGTGAAGTCGGAAAATTTCTTTTGGGAGTAGCCTATGGCCCCGTCAAATCCGGCCTTGATGGTCTTGGAAACGCTATTGGTCTCTTTGGCCGCAGCGCCCATAGATTTTCCTACGGCAGCACCGAAGCTGTCCGCCTCTCTGCCAATATCCCGGAAGCTGGTGCCCACATCGTCGGCGTCATCCTCCAGGTCATCCAGGGCGTCGCCTGCATCTCTGGCTCCGTCTCTGATCGCGTCAGTACCGGCGCGGACGCGAGCGCCCATATCCTGGGCGGCGTCCTCAACGTCCTGGGCGCGGTCCACAATCTGCTCCAGGCGGTCTATCGTCTCGCCCAGGCGGTTTATTGCGTCATCCAGGCCAAAGTTCATGCCAAAGGTAAGCTCCCGGTTGTCTGCCATTGGCTCCACCCCCTTTCTGCAAAAAGTAAAGCAGCGGGGTCACTCGCCCCGCTGCTTGCTCCAGTCTTCGTTGTAGAGTATGCGGGCCTGCACCGCCTCCTGGTACTCAGCCAGGTCCATGCCCTTGAAGTCGGCATAGCACAGGCCGCCGCCGGTGAAGATGAGGACCCACATATTCCGGTTTCGCTTGGCCTTTCTGATTGCGCGGTCTACGTTAAGCTCACTCTCGCAGAAAGGTTTCGATGGCCTTAATCAGCTTCTCCGGGGTCTTGATGTCATCTTTTTCGTCGAAGTAGCTGATGCCGTCGGCCTTGACCTCGGCGGGGGAAATGACCACGTTCTTGAGCATGGTGTCAATGTACTTGGTGGTGTCCCGGCGTCCGCCGCCGGTCATGCCGCAATCGTCGTTGACGCCGAAGTACCAGGTGGGAGAGACGGACTGGAGGGTGTATTCCTCGCCGTTGACGGTGACTTTCTTCTGCTTAGCCATAAATTTTCGGTAGCCCCTTTCAGATAGTGATTTTGGTTTGTTTGGCCAGTTGGGATAGCCTTTCATGGGTAGCCCCCCTTAGCGGGGGACTACCGACGGCGCATAGATGTTGACGGTGATCGTGCTCTGCTCCTTGTTGCGGGTCAGGTCGGGCATTTTCATTACCCGGCAGTTGTCCGCGCTGAGGGTGAATGCGTCCGCGTCGTTGACGTCGGAGATCGTCACGTTGATGGCCCGCCGCTTCGCCTCCAGCTCCCGCAGATAGGACAGGCTGGAGGACGTAGACATGAGGGTGATAGCGATGGTGCCGCTCTCGTTGGCGTTCTCGGAGTAGGTCACGTCCCCCTTAGCGCCCACGGCGGGGGTGATGCTGTCCTCGTTCTTGGTGACGGACACGACACCATCAGCAGCAAAGCCGGTGATGGTGCGGCCCCCGACAATGACGTTGACCTTTTTAGGGTCATAGCTCGCAACTTCGATGCCTTTAGCCATGATGAATTACGCTCCTTTCTTACGCGCTCAGGGTGGCCCGCAGTACGCCCTTGACTTTGACGGTGTGGACCGCGCCCTCAAGCTGCGCCTCCCAGGTGATGTCCGGCATTTGCCGGGCGCGGGCCTCTTCGTCGGTGGCCTGGGACCGCTTGGGGACTACGACGGTAAAGACGCCCTGCTCGCTCTCCGGGTCCAGGGCGATGATGCCCAGGTCGGTAGCGCGGTTCAGAGCGGAGAACACGCCGGCAGCGACCAGGGCAAAGCCCGCGTCGGTGTAGCCAATGGTGGGGTTCTCCAGGAAGATGTCGTAGAGGTTTTCCCTCATGTTCTTGGCGATATAGTCAGCGCCCATCTGGACGTCGATAAATTCGCCGTCGGCGCATACGCCGTTCTTCACATACTCCCGCTTGTACTCGACGGTCAGGAAGTTCACATTGGCCTCTTCCAGAGCGTCGCGCTCGGCGTTGGTGAGGTCCGGGACGGTGAGGCCCTGGGGCCGCTTGAACTTCCACGTTACGCTCTCAGGATAGAACGGACCCACGTTGCCCACATAGGCGGCGTCGGGGTATTCCTCAGCCTGGTCCCCGTAGATGACGATGGACCGGCGGTTGGTAACGGCAAGGCTCTTGTTCTGAGTGCGCCCGAAGTAGAGCTTGCGGTGGTCTTCCTCGCCCGCGCCCAGCTCCGCTTCGGTAGGCTCGGTGGCCTCAGCCCAGGCGCAGAGGGCTTTCACGGCCTCATCGCCGTCCTGGTCGGTCAGCAGGATATACCAATCATCGTCGGTCTCCCGCAGGGTCTCCACGGCCTCCACCAGAGCGGACGCCTTTTCGGTCTCACCGCTCCCGGATGGGGCAGCGATACCAGCGATTTTCACCTTGCGGATAAGGGTCTCCGCAAGGGTGGTCTTGCCCTGCTCAAACAGGGCCTCGGCCATAGCAGCGACCTTTTTCCCGGTGAACTCCTCCTTGATGACGTCCAGATCGCGGTAGACGGCCACGTCCTTAGCGCCCTCGGTGGAAAGCAGCAGAATGTCCAGGTTCTCCGTTCCGCTGGGCTTGGCGTCGATATTCACGACCACAACAACGTCTTTCGGCATTAAAATCACTCCTTTACGTTTCCTTTGATTGTGGGTTTCTCAAGTTTGCTGATGGCCGCCGCGTCGGTCCGGGTGTACCGGAGCCGGACATCGAAACCGAACCGGCGGCCCATTTCGTCAAGCTCCAGGGCGTCCCGGCTGGTGGCGTTGGTGACATCAACAACGACGAAACCGGCCCCCGCTATGGCGTCTCTCCCGGTATGCAGGAAAAAGCCCTGGGCCAGCGTTGCCAGCTCCAGGGCCTCATCCGCACCCAGGACTTGCACCTGGGAGCCGTTATCGTCGTAGCAGCGGTTCACGCTGCAAGCAGTAAATGACAGGGTGGCGGTGGGCTGCTCTTCCCGGACCTCCACCAGATCGTCTTGCGTCGCACCATCACCCAGCGAGTAGTTGCCCAGGCCGCCGTCCGGGATATAGTCTGCGGTCACTGAGTAGACGATGAACGGGGGTTCTGCCTCCGGCTGGACCTGGGAGGCCAGCAGGACCGGGACGCCCACGGCCTTGTGAAGCGCGGATATGAGGGCGTTCCGCTTCGTGACGAAACTCACGCCCCACCGCCTCCTTTCGGCGCCGCGCCGGTTCTGGCCTCTACCAGATACCGCTTCATCGGGTGGATGCTGTTGTGGCCCAGCTCTTGGGTCACGGTGTAGGTGTTTCCGCTGTCAGGGTCATAGACCTGTGCTCCCACCTGGAGCGCATGGCCGTTGGTGTAGATTTTCTCGCTCAGATCGGACACGGTGCCGGTGATTTCACGCCGTAGGTCCTTATCGCTCACAGGGAGGACCGCGCCCTCAAAGGGGACACGCACAGGCTCACCGGCTACCCATTGGCCGCCCTTGTCCTGGTCGTAGTGGCCTCCCGCCCGGACCTCGTACATGGTATGCAGTAGGCCGCCCGGTATCATGGGCTGCGCCATTTTGAACAGGATGCCCATTATTCCTCAACCTCCCACGTGATTGAATTTCGGAGCCGTCCAGTCACCATGAGGGGGCTGTCCGCGTAGGACGGATAGCGCTCCCTCTGGATTTTCCCTTTCGGCTCAAAGTTGCTCGCGTCGGTCATAAACTCCCGGATAAGGCCCACGGCCTGCCCGCCTATCCACGAGATGGCCCCGTCCGCCGTCTGCTGACCTTGCCAGATGAGGGCAACCTCATTCTGGACGATTTCGGCCAGCTTGTTCTTGTTGTGGTCGAAGCCTGCCCGGATGAAGCTGCGCTCCGGTATGGTGACGGAGGGCAGCAGCAGGAACAGGAACTTGAGGTTGTTGGGGTTTTCCTTGTCCCTCCGTCCCTTTTTGGCTACGACGCCGAACAGGTAGCCGTCCCTGGACCGGATAAAGAAGAGGTCCTGAAAGTCCCTTGGGCTTTTGTCGTAGCTGTCCTTGTGGATAGGTATGCAGAGGTTCCGGGTGGCCTTGGGCGTGATGGTGGCCCCGTACTCATGGACGCGGGCAATCATCAGAAGCTCGCTGTCGGCGTTGCCTTGGATGCCTATTTTTATCCGGGTGCCGTTCAGTTTCTCCAGCTCAGCCTTGACCCGCCGCAGATGCGGCAGTACATTGTCTCGGACTTGCATAGGCTCACCACCTCATGTAGTGGGCCAGGGTCTCCATCCAGGAGGCGCGGGGTTCCTTGTCAAAAGTCCACGACACGTCGGAGATGGAGAAAGCCGCAAGGCCCTGGGCGCCGTTCCGCAGGATGGAGAACTCCTGTTCTGCGATGCCCCACACAATCGCCACGATGTCCTCCGGGAGATCGGACGGCTCATCCTCGGTCGCGTCCTTGGGCAGCACATATCCGGCGGTGAACTTCACTTCCAGATAGCGCCGGGGAGCCGTGTAGTCGTTTGCAAGGCCGCCGATGTAGCCACGGAATACCCATCCCTCATCGCGGTACAGTACGCCCACGTCTCCGGTCATGGTAAAGTCGTAGCTGCTGGGGTCTATGCTCACGCCGTGCTCGGTGTCCCGGACGTACTCAACCGCCCGTATGGGGTACTGAGTGAGTACAAGCTCCTGAGTGCCGGGGGCGACGTACCTGTGGGTGTAGGTGGCCTTGCCGAACTTCCGCCCGGTGATGGTCTCAATCCAGGCAGACGCCGAATTGATAAGCCGGATGATGTTGTTCTTTACAGCGGTGTCCGCCGCCTCCGGTGGGATGCCCAGGCGCTCCATCGTGTCCTCAAGAGTAGTCATGGCGTTTGCGGCCAGCTTTACAGTCGGTTCATTTGCCACGGTGTCGCCTCCATTCTCAGGGGGAGGCGCGGGCTACTCGCCCGCGTCCTCCTTTTTGCCGTCGTTCTTGGGAGTGGTCGCTTTCTTCTCCTTGGGGCCTGCCTCCCGCTTGTTCTCGGCGGGTTTCACGGTCTCGGAGGGATAGTGTCTTGCCATAGTGAAAACCTCCTTGTAGGGCCTCTCAGGGCCAAATTAGACGGGGACCTCGGAAGCGTCGCCCATGACCAGGGCAGCGGTAGCCTCGCAGGACGGAGTGGAGCCGCCGGAGCAGGCAATCTCCACCTTGACCTTGATGTACTGCTTGAGGCCCACCAGGTCCAGGTCGAAGTTTACCAGCTCGCCGCCTGCGGCGTCGGTGGTGACGGAGATCGCGCCCGCATCGTCCAAGGGCGCGTTGCCCACGCAGACCAGCTTATCCTTGACGGGCGCGTAGCCGGTGCTCTGCTGGTCGCTCTCGGTGATGGTCAGCTTCACGGCCATACCCGTAGGGGAGCCGGAGGGAGAGCCGACCTTGACGGCCAGGATGCCGGAGAGGAAGCCCTCGCGGTTGATGGCGTCCTCGCTGGTGTACGGGGTCACTTTGACACTCTGAATAAGTGCGCGTTTCATAGCTGAAATTCCTCCTTGTTGAAATTATAGGGCCGGGGCGGTATGCCCCGGCCTCTGATTAAAACGCCTTGATGTTCTTGACGTGCAGGAAGCTCTCCTTGTGACGGGCGGCGATGTCCACGTACATGAGGGCGCGGGTGGCGGCCAGGTTCTCTTCAAAGGCGTTGTGCTGGTTGCCCTCTTCGTCGACCCAGGAGCCGTCCAGGGTGGTGTAGGTCTCAAGGCCCATCTGCTCGCCCACCAGGAGGTCCGCCCAGTTGCCAAAGGCCAGCTCAGTGAGGCCGGTGGTGTCGGTGGTGATCTGGTTGGACACGCGATAGGGGAAGCCCAGCAGCTTGCCGGTGTTCATCTCATCGCGGTAGATGTACGCGCCGGTGGTGGTCTTGAGGTTCATCAGGTAGCCCTCCAGGACGGAGTTAAACGCCCAGCCGAGCTTGTTATCGTCCACGTTCTTTGCCAGGACCTTAGAGCGGACGAACACGGGGAAGTCGGCAGTAATCTTGCCGTTGCTGTCGGACAGGTCGTTGTTGCTCAGGGTCTTGGCGTCCACGTGCTCAACCTCCTTGTCGGTGAACACGCCGAGGGGCTGGAACTCGCCGCCCTTGCCGAACATAGCGCCGAAGTCAAGGCCCAGCTCCATGCGCCGGGTCAGGTCGTTGGCGAAGAGCTGATCGGCGGAGTAGTTGGTGCTCATCAGCAGCTCGCGGGTCTGAGGCACGATAGCCTCCAGGCGCTTTGCGGACAGACGGATGTTGCCGTAGGTGGGCTGGGTCTTCGCAATCTTGCGAGCCTCACCGCCCCAGGTAGCGCGGGCGCCGCCGGTCATCTTGGGGATGTTCAGGTTGCCGTTGGCCATGGGGACTTTCTGAGCGCCCAGCTCAAAGATGACGGTCTTGGAGTACAGCAGCTCGATGATCTGGTCCAGGTAGATTTCGGGGATGAGGTAGCCGCCGGCAGCAGGGTTGGTGGCAGACAGGGCCTTGAACTCGCGGGCCATATCCGCATCGTCATACTTCCGCTGCGCGTAGAAAGAGGCGGCGTCGGGGTCATGCTTGCCGAACACGTCCAGGCACTTGATAGCGCGGGCGAGCTGGATAGCAGGCGGGACGGACTTCTTGGCGGTGCTGGTGGGGGTGGTACGGCTCATGTAGATGGAGCTGTACTTCCTCTGGACGGGGGAGGCCGCGCTCTTGCGGGCGCTTTTGGTCTGGTGCTTGCGGGTGGCGGCCTTGCGCCCCTTGGCCTCATCAGTCACTTCCTCATCCTCCTTGACCTCTTCCTCAACGCCGTCATCCTCCTTGGCCTCGCCCTCGGTGGCGTCGATAATCTCACCAACGGCCTCCATGACTTCCTCAGCGGTGACGTCGCCCAGCTCTTCGCCGGCCTCCTTGCGGCTCTTGCGCTTCTCAGCGACAACGGCCATAGCGTCCTCAATCAGACCGGAGATGTCAGCGGGGGCAACCTCGGCAACAGCGTCCTCGGTCCCCTCTTCGCCCTCGGCCTTGGCCTCGGCCTGCTCATCCAGGGCCTCCTTGACGCAAGCCTTGATTTTCTCGGTCAGCTCATCGGCCTCCATCTTCATAGACTTGCGGCCAGCGGGTGCGGTTCCTTTCTTGGGAATAGCCATTTGTAATTTCCTCCTTATAGCAGAATTTCATAGGTGATGCCGGTAGTCGGCGCGGACTTCTCGGCTCTGGTGTTGGCGGTACGGGAGATGGATTTCTCGGTGTCGCTTGCCTCTCGGATGATGCCGTCAAGGACCTTGGTAGCGGCTTTCATGGACGCGCTCGCGTCCTTGAGGGCCTTTAGCCGGGTCCCGCTGATTTTCCGACCGGCCTTGACTTCGGCGGTGGCCGCCTCCAAAAAGGCGTCCAGGAAACCGGCGGCGTCGGTGGCCTGCTTGTAGTCGGTGATCGTCGCCTCCGGGTTCATGGCCCAGGTAACGACGGAGACCTCCCACAGCTTGACTTCCCGCAGATGCCGGATGCCGTTTTCGTCGTAGTCAAAGACGATGGGGTCATATCCGATGGACAGCTCAGTGAGAACTCCATCTTTCAGCAGCACTTTGATGTCGCGTCCCATCGAAGTGTCGCTGATTTTGGCCTTAATGAAAAGGCCGTTGCTGTCTTCCCTCAGCTCCAAAGGTCTGCCAATGGGGAGCCAGCAGTCGTTGTGCAGGGCGAGTATCTTCACCCTCTCCCAGCCCTCGGCGATTGTCTTCGTGAAGGCACCAGGCTCAATTATGTCCCCGCCACTGTCGATGTTGCCATAGACGGCGGCGTAGCCACTAAAGATGCCGCTCTCTTCGTCGTACTCTTCGGTACGGAAAGACAGCGTTTTGTGCTCCGTCTTGGAGCTTTTCACTTTCACCCCTCTACGGAGCGAAGCCTCCCACGCTTTCAGGCCCCGCCCGGAGGCATAGTAAAACGGCGAGACCCGCAGATGTGCCGCTGCGAGCTTCGCCGTCATAACGGGGTCATCGTTGGTAATATTCGTGTCCGGGTTTGCGGTGCCGTGTTCAAGCTCCGCATTCATCCCGGCTGTCAGGGCTTTCAGGTCGAACCGCTCTTTCTCCAGGTCGATACCCGCAGATCGGGCGGCCTCCTGAGCCTGCATCTCGGTAAATTCCATCAGGCGTCCTCCTTATTTGTCGAATGTCAGGAAACAGTGGCAGTTCACGACCTCGGCGGGGTCCGTGCAATCCGGGTCACAGGGCTGCATGAGGCCGTTTGAGAATTTGGCGTCAATAGGGACCCGCTCACCGTTCAGGCGCTTGTGGGAGGGTCTGGCGGCGCTCATGTTGGCAACGTGCCAGGTCTTCCAGGCGGCCCCGGCCTTTCGCATCATGTCGTAGTGGCCGGTCAGGAGTGAGGTATTGCACTCTTGGGTAGCGATGGTACGCGCCCTGGATGCCGTGGTCTGCATCTCCTGTTCAATCTGCTTGGCGATGGTGGCCCGGCTGTCTCCGTGCTCCAGGCCAGCGGAGACGATACGGGCGATGGACTGCTGGGTGGTCTCTGTGATGCCTTTGACCCGGACGCCGCCCCGCAGCTTCGCCGTGCTGACAAGCTCCGGCCTCTGGACTGCCTGGAGGTTGTAGAGCTTGGCAGACACCCCAGCGCCCTTGTCGTAGCTCTCTTTCCACAGCGGCTCAAAGATATTCAGTAAGGCCGTTTCCTCCTTGGGCCAGTCGATGAGGCCCAGGGTAAAGGCACTCACAAGGCGGGTGCGGTCTGCCTCGCTCAAAGAGGACCACGCCGCCGCGCTCTGCTCCGCCGCTTCCTCGCTGTTTGGGTCATAGCCGGGGATGGCCCCCATGAGAATGTCCCAAACGCTCCGCTCATCCTTGGTGGTGCCGCCCATGGCGTCACTCACCCGGCGGCCCTGCTCCCGCAGATATTTGAGGGTGGCAATCTCAAAGCGCTGGGTCTGCTCCCTCTCAGCTTGCAGCAGGGCGCGTTGTGCGGCCTGCACCTGGAGGTTTTTACGCTCTTCCGGGGACGTACCCTTGGAGGACACGATTTCTATGCCCTCCGCGCCGTCTCCCGTCCCCTCTGAGCCGTTTTCGGCGTCCAGGGGTATTCCGTTATCCGTTATCTCAATGTCCTGCTCTCCGCCCGTCTCAAGCGGTGGTGCGCTCTCTGCATACTGGAGGTTGGCCGCCGCCGTGGAGATCGCCACAGGGTCATCGTCTTCCCGGATGTAGACGTCGGAGAACTGCGTCTTGTAGACGTCGCCGCCCACCAGGGCCGGAGGCATACCCAGCTTCTCGCGGGCCTCATCCTTGGTGAGTAGGCCAGCATTCCAGCCGTCGATGCCCAGGGCCTTGTCAAACTCCTGGTTTCGGGGGATGATGTCATCGAAGCGCCACACCAGGTCGTTTCCGAAATACGGGATGATCTGGTTGTTGATGGCCTCTTCCCGGCGGCGTAGGTTGGGCATGAGGACGTTTTGGGCATAGATGAACTGAGCCGCCTCCGACGTGGCCCGGTTGCTGCTCTCCGTGATACCCATAATCTCACGGGGGACGCCGAAGTGCTCAAGGACGGCATTCCGCAGGAATGTACGCCCGTTCACCATGTCCATGTCTTTCATGCTGTCTCCGACCTTGTTCACCGTGACCTCGCCGTTGACAGTAGCGACGCCGTGGCTCTGGAACACGCCCCGGAAGCGCTCAAGCCATTCAGACCGGAAGCGCTGTCGCTGCTCCGGGGTGGACTTGGGCATACCGATGATGAGGTTCGGCGTGGCGTCGTTGAAGAAAAAGCGCTTTTGGAACTTGGCCGCGTATTCGTCGGTCTCAATCTCATCTGCCAGGGCCTCAGCTTGCCCCAGGCCGCGCTTGAATGGGTCTATCGGGTTCAGGTCTTTCATCACGAACATATCATCTACGGACACGTTCATCAGCAGACCGTTGGTGAGCCGGACGGTGTAGTACGGGTGGTCCAGGTACGGGGTCATCTGCACCCAATGGACGGGGACCGGCCATAGCTCCACAGGGACACCCAGGGGCGATTTCTCCATGATGAAGTACCCCTCGCCCTTGAGCTTGAGGTAAATCTCCAGGAGCCGCCACAGGGCCGCGTTGCTCATCTCATGCAGCGGATTTGGGTTCGCCCAAAAGTCCAGGAACGGGTGATGAGTAAGCTCCTGTTCGTCTCCGTTCTCATCCACCCGGTAGAGCTTGCCCTCTGCAAAAGACAGATCGGAGGCGATGCGCTCCACGACGGACAGACGGGGGTTGGTGTGAAATGCGTCTATCCACTCCTGAGTGTTGCGCTCCGGCGGGTTGGTCCACCTGGGCAGCATAACGCTGTCGCTCCGGTAGGTCTGGCTCGCCCTCCCCGCACCACCCCCTCTAAATCGGTTCCAGAATGGCACGGTTATTCGCCTCCCTCGCGCTTCGGCTTTTTACCGAGCACCTGGGAGACAGCGGGGTTTTTGGGGCCGCCGGTCATCTTCTGCCAGCGGCGCCGGGCCTCTGCCGCCGTATTTGCCCGGATGTACTTCATCGGCCAGCCGTCAGCCGATACAAGGTAACTGCATTTCGCTTTCATGGTGTCCTCCTTAGTCAATGCTCCAGTCGCTTACCAGCGGGTCATGCAGGGCCAGGGCCAGGGCGTCTCCCATATCCGGGGAGGACAGGCCGCGCTTTTTCATGGCCTCTTTCTTCTCCAGCTCTATCTTGCCTGCGCTGTTCACCACGTATTTCCGGTTGGAAAGTTGACTTATCTGCTTATCATCGGGGTATAGCTTGATGCTCTGCGTCCGCAGGGCCTCCCGGACCGCGCCCCACATAAGGCCGGTGCTGTTCTGGTAGTCGATAGGGTCATCGTCGCTGATGGTGCCGCCCTCGCCGCCGAAGTGACACTCCACGATGTCCAGGGAGAACGGGGGCGGGGCGTCCTCATCGTCGGCATACCGGCGGTCTCGCTGGGCCTGAACTTCCTCCACGATCTGCTCCCGCAGCTCCATGAGGCGGTCAAAGACGCCGACGCCCAGGCCGTCACAGTCGATTTTGACGTGTATCTCTGCCCAGGGCTGCTCCAGGGCATAGCGCTTGATGAGCTGGACGGCCTTGCCGCTCAGCTCCATGGTGTCGTTGTGGTGGTATATCTCCGGCTTTTCCTGGAGCTTCTTGTCCAGGACGGGGGATAGGACGCTGCTGTCATCGCCGTAGCGGGCGACGTCAATCCCGATGTCCACGCGGGCCGCCCGGTCAATCTCCGGGGCCTCGGCCTCGCTTGCCCGCTCTGCCCACTCCATCGGTATGAAACTGTCAGGCAGGGCCTTGGGGAACTCCCCAGCCACACGGACCCGAAAGACGTCGCTGTCCTCACCAAACATATCAATGATGGTGTCGATGAACTGCTGATCTACTCGGCTGCTGTCCCGCCCGTCAATGTGCATGGCGTTGTAAAGCTCGCGGGACTTGTGGTGGCTGTCATAGAAAAAGCCGGTAATCTTCGTGGGGTTCCCACACATTACCAGCTTTGCGCCCTCCGTAGATAGTGCGCCGAGGACCGGCTCGAATATCTCATCTCGGACGCCGGAGGCTTCGTCGATGATGTAGAGCACGTGCTCGGCGTGAAAGCCCTGGAGAGCGTCGGGCTTACTGGCCGTCCGGCCTACCGCGAACCACTCTTCCGGGTGGCCTCTCATGTAGACCTTTTCCTTGGTCCATATCAGCTCTTGAGACAGGGCCGGATTACTGCGGAGCCATTTCGCAATCTCGGCCCACAGGATGTCCCATAGCTGGTGCTGGGTAGGGGCGGTGCAGGGTATCTTCGGGAATGGTCTGGTAGTCAGAAACCAGATAGCAAGCCAGCTCTCCACCGCGCTCTTGCCGATACCGTGGCCGGAGCGAACAGAGGTCATGGGGTACTGCGCTACACTGTTCAGGATGGCCTTTTGATTGCTGTCCGGCTTGGCCCGTATAATGTCCTCTACGAAGTCCACCGGATTGTCGGCGTAGTAGAGGATGGCGTCACTTGTCAGGTTCATTCTGCTGCTTCCTCCGTTCCCACGCCTCAGAGATGACGGCGGCAAGGCTGCTGTCGGCCTGCTCATTCGCCTTGCCCGGTGCTGTGTCGGCCTCCAGCTCCATGCGGTTCTCACGCTCCAGCTTGGTAGCCTCCCGGATGAACGCCACAAGGTTCTTCGGGTCTATCTCGCTGGGGTCCATGTCCTTGAGGGCCTGCAACGCCTTTTCCTGCAATTTCAGGGCGATGCTGATATGACGGTCAGCCATTTTCCGGCGCTTCTTGACGGCCTGGGCATGGGCTTTCCTCTGGACGTCAACGTCGTATGCGGCGGTCCGCTCCACCCACTGATAGGTGCGGCTCCATCGGCCTATGAGCGTGGTACTTTTGTTTAACTGCTTAGCAACCGCCCGGATGCTGCGCTCTTCCCCCAGCTCCAGGTAGACCGAAAACGCCTTATACGCTTTGACACCCTCGCCCTCCAGACGCTCCCACGGCTCGGTGTCTCTGTGCTTCGGCATTCCGATCTACCCTCCTTTCGGGGCCGGTAGCCGTCACTTAACGGCTATCCAGCCACAGAAATTCAGGCAGCGCCAAAACATATCGACTTGCCGAAAACCGGCGGTCCGCATCATGTCCACACTCCACTCGGCCTTGAGCGGAGACAGCACATTTTCCAGGCTGCGCCGCTTGGACATGATTTGCTCATCGGTATAGCCGTTCTCCCGCTTCATCTCGTAGTAGAGGTCCACCATCAGGTCATCCATGTTTTCACTGAGGATTTTCTCTACAAAGATGAGCGCCCCACCGTCGGTCAGGCCGTCGTAAATCTGCTTGAGCATCCGGGGCCGGTAGGACGTCGGCATGAACTGCATGGACAGGACGGAGAGGACCAGGCTGCTCTTTTGCTCAAATGGCAAATACTCCCAAATATTCCCTTGCCGGACCGTGACGTTGACGTCTGCCCGGAAGCGCTTCTCGCAGGCTTCCACCATGGCCGGTGCGTTATCCACCAGCAGAAAGTTGTTGCTCTGGCCGTACTTTACCACGAATGGCTCCACGGCCAGGCCGGTACTGCACCCGACATCCACAATCAGGGTCTCCGGCTGGATGAAGCGCTCGCCCAGCTTGTAGGTAAGCGCCCGCATAGATCGGTAGTCCGGGATGCTGCGCTCAAGCATATTGGCGAAGCAGGCGGCCACTTCTCCGTTGAACTCCCATTTCTCCCCAGGGTGTACGTTGTCTCTCATTTTGCCTCTCCTTTCGTCGGAGGGGGCAGGCGAATACCGAGCCGGTGCTCAAACGCTTCCCGCGCTCGCTGAGACAGTCCCATGCGTGAGCCGTCCGGGTAGGGAAGCTCAAATTCAAAGTCCAGCGCAGCGGCCAGGGCCGCAGGGTCCACAATCGGGTCTGCCGCCTCCATGTACCAGAATTTTGTTATCATCTCCAGGCGCTTCACGGTACGGAAGCACGGGGCGAAGATCGCCCGCATCTCTTCCTCGGTGTGGCCCTTTTGGACCTTGGGGTGTGCTCCGATGTCCCCCAGGATGGTGTTAGGCTCATAGTCCAGGTCAAAGGTCAGGATTTTTTCTGCGGCCATGAACTTTTTCTTCGTGTTCACGAACTGCGGGGCCTTGTTGCTCTGGCACCAGCAGACCACCATCCCGTCCGGGGCGCACAGGGCTGCCGCGATGACCGCAATCTGCTTCCGGTCCGCCATAAAGGGTACGCTGTTGAACACGCTGGAGATAAAGACGCTGCTATACGGCGTCCCGGCCTCAACTTCGTCCAGGAAGCGGGCGGCAATCTCCAGGCTCTTTTCCTTGTGGATTTTCTCGCCCACGGTCACGAAGTACGGCTCAAAGGCTGATACCTGAATACCGGCCTTGCGGAGCGTCCTGGTGTTGTTGAGCTTCCCGGCTCCAAAGTCTACCACGCTGGACCCGTAGTGTCGGCGCCAGGTCTCCAGGGCCGCGCCCTCCAGCTTGCAGAAGTCCCGCCCGCAGTTTTTCGGGAACACGCCCTTAAAGAAGCCGTCCCCCAGGGCGGCGTTGCCCTCGGCGTCGGTCTCCCTGGTGTTCCGCTCCCGCATGAAGCTGTTGAAGCGCAGATCGTCGGCGTAGGTGCTCTCCATGTCAAAGTCCATGGATAACAGGTTGAGCATGGAGGACGCGAAAGCCTCTTGCTCCGGCCTCACCTTGACGCAGGCGATGACCTTTCTGCCGGCCTCCGCTGCTACTTGCAGGCGGCCTATCCCGTTGATGACGTTCCCGGCCTCCCCGATGACTACCGGCATGGCGTTCCCGATTCGGCGCTCCAGGGATTTTGCAAGCTGCTTGATGTGGGTGTCGAAGCTCCGGTGATTGAGCTTTGCCAGCTTCACGACGTCCATCCGACGCAGGGCGTAGACGCAGGGGAATGATGCTTCGGTCCCCGGCTCGATGTCCGGCAGCTCCCCGGTCATGGCCTCGATGTCCATTTCATAGAGGCGGCGTCGGATGATGGCGCAAGTGTCCTGCTTCTGGAGGTCATTCGTGGCCCGGTTGAACAGGACGTTCACGGCCCGCCGCTCGCCCAGGGTCTTTCCGCTCACATACTCCACGGGTATCTGCCGGAAGCCCATGCGGGAGGCTACAAGGTGCCGCTGGTGTCCGCTCAGGATTTCGCCGCTCTCATCGGCGTAGATCGGGAGCAGAAAGCCCAGCTTACGGAGGGACAGCTCTGTGAGGGCAAGGCGCTTTTCGTCGTTGCGCCGGGGGTTATACTCCGACGCTCGCACAGCGTCGATGGGGACAAGTTTAATCATGGCGCAGCAACCTCCGTTTCATCTCCTGGGCAATTTCTCCCTGGTCGAAGATACCGGCGTCCCGGATGCTCTCGACCAGGCGCTTGTAGCGCGGGACCTCGACCTTGAAGTGTAGGTGTCCAATTCGGACAACCGTAGTCCCCATGGCGGGCTCATCGTCACCGCCGGCGGGTTCGTCCTCTTCCTCGCCGTCGGCGTCCTCGGCGTCCGGGTCTTCGTCCTGGTCCCAATCCGGGTCATCGTCGGCGTCCTCGCCCTCGCCGTCCCCGCCGAGCTGCCGGTAGACCAGGACCTCATCGCGGTCAAAGCCGGTCTCAAACTCCAGGACCTCATCATCCCGCAGCAGCTCGCCCAGGCGGTCGGTGTCCCAGCGGCCCTCGATGCGGTTCAGGGCAAGGCAGAGCTTCATCTCCTTGCTTTCGTCCGGCTGGTCGATGACGGAGCAGAGCACTTCTTTCCATCCCAGGTCCCGGAGGACCACAAGGCGCTGATTACCACCAATGCAGCGCATATTGTGGAGGTTCACGACCGGCGGCTCCACCATGCCGTTAAGCTCAATACTCCGGCGCAGGGCCTTGTACTCATCGCTTCCGCTCTCGATGTCTTCACGGGGGTTATACGGGGCGGCCACGATGTCGGAGAGCTTCAGCATCTCCAGTCTGGTTTCATACTTCATCGAAAAGCCTCCCTTTCAGCTCCGCGCAGACAAGCTCCTGAGCAAAGCCCACCTTTTCCCGGACGTCTGCCATAAGGTCCTCAAACTCCGCTTCCTCCAGACGGAAAGAGAAGTCGCCCACGATACACTTAATGCCGTCGGCGGTGTCCTCTTTCTTGCCCAGGGAGGGCGGTTCCTCATCCTCGCCCAGATCACCGCCGATTTCCCCCAGGAGATCGTCAATGTCTGCCTGGGTAAAGCCGGTGGCGAGTAGGTTCTCTCCATCGTCGATGAGCTGCTGGATGATGTCGGCCAGTTGGCCGTAGTCCCATTCGCCGTCCAGCTTGTTCAGGGCGATGCACAGCGCCTTGGCCTGGGCCTCCGGCATATCCACCACGACGGCGTTTGTCTCCGTCTCCCCGGCGGCCAGCAGGACGGAAAGCCGCTGGTGTCCTCCGATCAGGCAGTTGTCCCGGATGTTCACGATGAGAGGCAGGACCAGGCCGTTTTCCTCAATGCTCGCGTCCAGGGCTTTATACTCCTGGTCCTTGGGCGTGAGCTGCACCCTGGGGTTATAGGGGGCCGGTTTGATGTCGGCCAGCTTGATTACTCTGGTTTCCACGCTTCCACTCCTTTCAGATTTGGGCAATAAAAAAGCGGGGCGCTCTCGCGTCCCGCCTGGTGGCTGATATTCAGTTATCCGAATAAGCTGCATTGGTCGAAAGCCGGGACCCTCGCCATGCCCGCCGATTTGATGAAGCGGTCATAGGGGGCGGCCTCAATACCGAACCGCGCATACATGGCCCGCGTCTTCGGATTGCTCTCCACCGCGTAGTAGTGCGCCCCCTCCGGGCCGTTCTGTGCGCCGTGCCGGGGCAGGATGAAGCGCCGGAGGGCGCTCTCCTTGAAGACCGGAGGCTCCGCGTTGATGTCGTTGAAGTACCACTCCTGGGGCTGCCAGCCGGTCTTCCGCTTGATGTTCGCCATAGTCTGCTTCATCTGGTAGTCCGGTCTGGCCGTCACGATGATAACATAGTCATCCCGGATGGCCTCAATCAGATCGGCCCGGTACTCTTCGGCCTCCATGCGCCGGGAGAATGGCCGGAGCATTCGCGTGTCCGCCTGGTTTCCTACCAGGGTGTAGTTTAGATCGAGTAGGCAGATGTTTTTCATAGGTTAGTTACTCCTTTGCTTTTTCCTACCGTAATTATACCACATTTCAGGGCTTTTGTCACAGGTTTTCCCAAAAAATATGCCGTGAACTTGGTATTTATGACGGTTTTCTCTACCCACACTCTTTCATTGTGGATGAGTATAACACAGATAAATTGCACCGTCAAATTGTAAAATTGCACGGCAAAATTGCAAGCCCTTATCTCAAGGCTTCCGCGCCGTATAGCCAGACTGCGACGCGCTGCACAAGCCTCTTTCGGTGCCGCCAGACGGTGGAGGTATCACACTCCAGGGCCTCAGCTATGTCCCTATCGTCCACGTCATCCAGGTACTTCCCGGACAGCGCCCGGTAATAGGGGTCATCCCGGACCGTGGCGAGCGCACGCTCCAGGGTCTCAATCTCATAGCGGTCCGCCGCGATGGTGGCCTCCATGTCCATGAGAACGGCCTCCCATATCTCATCCGGGGTGAGCCGGTTCCCGTTCTTGACAAACCGGGTGATGCTCTTGCTCCGCTCTCGCGGCCCGTAGAGCTTAAACTCTTCCAGCCGCTCAAGGTCATCCTCCAGCTTGATTTTCAGGGTGGGCAGGCCGTAGAGACGGCGCTCAGTAGCCTTGAAAGCATCTTTGGCGGTGCGCTCGGCAGAGATGCGTCCGGCTTCAACGGCCTGCATGATGATGTCCCTGATGTTCTCCTGTGATTTGCCCATTGATTTTGTCGCCTCCCATGTGGTAAAATAGCTTTGTCACGGGCTGTCTTCCCTCCGGGGGAGGCGGCTTTTTTATTTGCTCAGGGCTTCCCGCCCTTTATGATCTGGAAGTTTCTCCGGCGCGTCTCTGCGGCCCTCGCTCTCCGCTGCTCGACTATCCTCTGCATCTCAAGGTACTTTTCCGGGAACTTGTGCCTTGGGCAGTCCGGGCGCCACTGGCTGCGCTTGGAGAAGTCGCCGTCGTAGTGCTTGCACTCATCGCAGCAGAAGCAGATGTCCTCGGCGTTCTGGACCTCGCCCGGCGTCATGTACCACGCCTCAAGCTCCGCATTGTAGAGACAGTGATCGCAGGCGCACCCATAGCAGCTCATGGCAGATTGATGTCTACGGCGATGCACTCCACCCATGGGAGGGCGTTGTAGGCTTCCTGGGCCTCCTTATCCGTCATGGATAGAAATTCATCGTACCCCTTTACTTCGATGAGGACGGCCTCAACATCTTCATCGTCAAAGAAAAAGATGTGCTCTTCCGACACCAGGTATTTTGTGACGCTGGCCGCGCCCCAGGCCCCCAGCCAGCGAGCGCACCCATCATCGCATACAATCTCGCTGTCCACCATCGGGACGATAGGCAGCTCCGGGTGGGCCTTAATCAGCTCCAGCAGATCGGAAATATACTTGTCCATATCTCATCCTCCGTAGCTCACTTGACGCCATTAACCGCCGTCTGGAGCAGAAAGCCAAGGAGCTGCCAAACGCGGTCCTTGATTTTCTTCATGCAGATTTCGCGGCCCAGCTTCTCATCGTAGTTTTCGGGGCTTACGCAGGAAGACGCCTCCACCAGCTCAAAGCCATTCCGCAGCATGGCCCTGACGATGGTAGTCTTCTCCCCGGCGGTCTGCGTCCAGGTCTCCAGGATGAAGTTGTCCACCATCTCCTGACTGATGCTGGGCTTACTGGTCCGCAGCTCCTTGTTGGTCTCCAGGGGGAGATAGGCCCGCTCAAACGTGTCCTTGGGGGACCAGCTCACATACCCGTCCGCATACCGGACGCGGTAGCCGTCCTCCACGCTGGGGAAGTTGGGGAACGCCTCGGACGGGTCATCGGTGATGGTGACGCGCCCCTGACCGTCCATGCAGCGGTAGGCAGGCTCGGCCTCAATAATCTTGGTCCCGATGTACTGTTTCATTTCTCATGTCCTCCAGTAAAGATATTTTTGAGCCGGTCCAGCAGGCTCAGCCGCTTGTCGGGGTGGGTGTCGGCTTCCTCCTTGCTCCACACGGCTTCCAAAACGTAGTCCTCCCCGCCGTCTCCCTTGGTGTGGATGAACACCGGAGTAGCGGCGATGGTCTCCAGCTCCGCGACCCGGCGCTCCAGGTTGCGGAGACGGTGCTCCCGGCGGGCGCTCATCTCTGACCCTCCATCAGCTCGCCCAGGCGGTTTTTCACCCGGACCAGGATGTCAAGCTCACGCTGGGCCGCTTTCTGTGCGGCCGGCATAGCGGCCCGCAGCACCGGCGAGATCGCGCCCATGATGGCGGTGCTACCCTCCGGCGGGTTGACTTGCTTCTCCCGCTTCTCAATGAGACCCTGGAGGTCCGCAAGAAGCTGGACGTCTTTCTGGAAATTGCTCATGGTCTGTCCTCCAATCCCTCCAGGAACAGCAGCACACCGGGGCCGCCGATGCGGACCTCGTAGGGCGCTGCCTCCTGGGGCGTGATGTACTTATGCCCAAACCGGCCTTTCATGTCCCGCCACACTGTCCAGGGGATGCGGTAAAATCCCACGGACCCAAAGGAGCACAGGACAAAGGCCACGGCTCCGAATTGATGCGCCCGCTCCAGGCGCTCCGTCTGGTCCGCTGTCACGCGGTCCTGGGTCATCTTCTCAACGTCGGTGTACTTGGCCTCGAAGTTGACCGCCCGGCCTCCGAACAGAAAGCCCTTGTAGTCGGCTTGAGCCGTGCTGGTGTAGTGCGCGATGAACTTCCCACCGCCCAGGTCCTTAGTCGGCTGCATTGGCTCCGGCGTCTTCTCAATGTCCGCGATCTGGCGGCTCCGGTAGAAGTCGCAGGCCCCATTTATCATCTGCTCAAAAAAGGCTCCCTGGGCGCGGTTCTTCCGGTTCTGGTATCTAAGGGCTGCTTTCGCCCTCTCGCTTGGTGTCATGCTCTAACATCGTCCTCCCCTCAGCCTCGGTGGAGAATACGGTCTTTCCCCAGGCATCCAGCAGGGCCAGGGTAAAGGACGTAGGCTCCACGATGCGGCGCGGGGTGACTACTCGGCCAAAGAGGAACTTCTCAGCCTCCCGGACCCCATAGTGACAGGCCGGGTTATCCCGTACCCGCCATACCGTAGCCCCCAGGGGGACCGGCAGGCGCAGCAGCAGGCCCGCCGCCTCATCCCTCCGGTATTGCTCAAGCTCCCTCAGCGCCGCACCGTAGATGCCCATTGTCTACTCTCCTAACTTTTAAGGCTTATTTGTTTGCTTTTTGTGGTGTTTTCCACGAATTCCACACACTTCTCCACAGGATTTGGCCGCCCTCATCAGCTCATCCACCACGCGCCCAGGGGATATGCCCAGGCGCTCGGCCTCGGCCTCCAGGTGGTAGGCTGTCTGCGACGATACGCGGATAGTGATTTTCTTTCGGTGCTCGCTCATGCCTCGCCTCCGCCAGTAGGCCGGAGGTAGCCATTTTCAACGGCCATGGCCCGGATTTTACGGATGGTGGCGTCGCTGACCCGCAGGCCGGTGTCGCTCCTGGTAGCCAGGCTGTCAATAAAGCCGTTGATGACTTTCTCAAGTTCATCCTGCGAGATGACGATAGGCTGGTTGCGGGCCTCCAGCTCATCCAGGTAGGCACAGAGCTGAGCGTCGGTCATCTTCCGCACCCGGATTGCCCGGTCGTGCTGCTCCTGTTCAAAGCCGGTCCTCCGGCAGCTTCGCTTCTTCAATAGTTCTCCCTCCAGTTATTCTCCGTCTACCCGCACCATGCCCTCGGGGTACTCCTGAATGAGAGGGCCGCCCCACAGGTCTTTCAGACTGTTTTTCATAAAGACGGGGACCCCGGCAGACTGAGCAACTTCCGTGATGGCCTCTACCCATTCCCGCTTCGGCTGCTTTCGCTTGCTCCCCGGTCCGGTCATGGCTCCGATGATGACCCAAAGAGGCTCACCGAGCCGCCGGAAACCGGCGCAGTCATCCGCGCTGAACGGCTCCAGCAGCGGCTCAATGCTCAGGAACGTGTTGACGCAGGAAGCTCCAAAGTATTCCGTCTCAGGGCCGGTGATCGTGGTCCCGTACCAGAAGTTCCGCTCCATGGGGAGCTTTCCGGCGTGGCCCATGTCAAGATACCTCTGCGGGTTCTTGGTGAGGAACAGGTAAGTATGCTGCGGCGCTCGCTTGCAGGCGGCGAAGACATCCTCAATCCAGATGTCCGGCACCCACTCCCCGAACAAGTCTCCCATGCTGGAGACGAAGATCCGCGCAGGCGTCTTCCGCTTCTCAGGATAGTCCATGGTGTAGGCGTGATAGGTGGGGGCAAAGCCCTTGGGGTACGGGGTGGAGCGCACAGGCTCACCGTTTTCGTCGCAGAGCTTGGTAGGCTGCTCCACGTAGTAGCACCCGGTCCCCTTGGGCAGTACCTCCAGCGGCTCAATGATGGGCCGCTCGCAGGGGTGCGGGCCAAACCTGGACGCCATGCGCCGGGCGTAGCAGTATTCGCACCCGTGCTTACACCCCGTTACAGGGTTCCATGTGTGGCTGCACCACTCAATGTCGGTTTTGTGAATATTCATAGGTCAGTTATTTCCTTTCCCTGAGCCAGCCGCACCGCATATTGCAGTCGGAGGAACAGGAGGCGCAGCAATCGTATGGCTCCGAGCAGTAGGCGGCGGCCCCACAATGCCCGGTCGGGCTTTTCCCCGTGATGCACTTCCCATTCAGCGGACCTTTCTCAGTTTCGGCCTCGCCGCCGCCCGGCTTCACAATGTCAAATAGGCTGCATTGGTTCTCCATCATCTTCCGGTCGGCCTCTTCCTGCTTTATCTTCCGCAGGCAACAGGGACCGTACCCATCCCGCAAGCCCCGGGAGGATGTCAGCAGACCTCCACACCGCTTGCACCGGCGGGCCGGGATGGTGAACACTTCATCGTGCATAGGCTACACTCCAAACGCGATTAGAATAGACAGGGCCAGCATACCCGCAGATGTAACCTTTGCGCCGTTGCTCCGGTCATTCATGGTCTTGCCCCCAAAGGCGTAGCAAAAGCCAGTGAATGTAATCAGGATGAAGAGGGTCCACGTAAACAGCAGCATCGTCATTCACCCAGCAGCTCGCAAAGGTGCTCCAGCTTGGCAATCTCCATGTCGGTGTTGTCACCGAAGATGACGTGGAGCTGGTTCAGCATGATTTCCACGTCGGCCCTCTCTTCGGAGATCGCCGCCAGGATTTCCGCCTCATCGCCCTGCTCATGGTCCTTGAAGCGCAGATACTTGAGTAGGGCCTTTTGCAGCTCGCTCATCTCTTCCACCGCCATGAGGATTTGCGCGCTCTCCCCGAACTGCTCCACGGCCTGCTCATAGAGGGCCATTTCCGCTTGCTCCGGCGTCTCATCCACCCCAGGCTGAGGACCGTCTGCGGGCTGGATTTCCGCCGCTCTCTTCTTATCCTCGGCGTCGAGGATAGATGCCAAGATGTCAGATTTCAGAGTTAAAGCCGGGCGCACACCCCCGCTGCCGTAGTACGCGCTGTTGTAGCTGAGGCCCCCGCCCGAGTACACGTAGCGGACGAAAGAGGTCCCGGAACTCTTCGGGGTCCCGTCCGGCGTGATGAGCCAGCGCCAATGCTCCGGCGCGGGGTGCAGATCGCGGGTCTGCCGGTACTCATCGGCGGTGAGCATCGTTACCTTGTCCAGACAGTTTCCATAGTCCCGGAGGCCGTCATCGGCGGTCAGGTCGCGGTAGGTGGGGACGATGGCGTCTTTCAGGCCGGGGCATTCAGCGATGAGCTTATCCAGGAACTCGCCGTTGAGCTGCTTCCGCAGGCTCGCCTTGTTCCAGTCGTTGCAGTCGTTCTCATCAAAGGGGGCCTGGAAGACGTCTTCGGTTGCCTCGCAGAAGTGGAGATCAGAACAGTCCGGCGTCGGCGCCGGGGTAGTCCGCAGCACAATCCAGTCCAGACCGGCCACGTGGAACACGTCTCCGTACTTGAAAGTCCTCTTTTGCTCTTGCATGGTAAATTCCTCCTGATTTTTATTTCCCCGGCTTCTGGCCGTGGGTTGTCTGTGGTGGCTTGACCTGTCCGCACCGGGTCGGGTGGTTCAAGCAGGGGTTCTTGCAGGTCCCGTTGTTTGCGGGGTTATATCCGCAATCGGCGCAGCAGATGTTACCGTGCCGCCGGTCGCAGTTGAAGATATTGCATCGGCGTGGAGCCGTCTTACTCATAGCTCATCACCTACACATTCTGGAACCTGTTTGAACAGTTCACGTTATTGCAAAACCTTTCTGTCCCGATTACCCGTAGCGGCTGCCCGCAGTATTGGCAGAAATTACCCGGTTGGCGGGGTGGGCTATCATCCGCATGAGTTCCCCCGTACCTCATGCGGTTTACCATACACATCACGGACCCCGGCTCAGCCGCCGCGATGCAATGGTCCTTTGCCTTGCAGTTGAAGCATTCCGGCATACGCATTACCTCCCAAAGTAGATACCGCAGTCCTCGCAGTAGATGACGTCGGCTCCCTGTTCAAATTCGGCTTGGTAGATGTACCCCTGCCCGTAAAGGTCTGAGTGCTCGCCGCTCAGGACGTCCCGTGCAGTCTCCCAGGCCCGCGCAACGGCGTGGGCCTCTCCGGGGTTTTCGGCCCGGTCCGGCCACACTACGCCGGTCCAGTAGAAGCGCCCGTACTGCCGGTAGGCCGTGAGCACTTCCTCCACGGTGTCCGGGAAGCGGTCATCCTCCATCCGGTTCAGGATGACGTCGCCCACACGATGGCGGCACAGGTCGCAGCAGGCGTCGCCGCCCGCCTCCTGGTAGATCGCGCAGGCCAGCATCTCAACCTCTTCCTCGGTCCATCCGGGATAGGGCGAGACGGTGGGGACCGGCGATGCGGTGAGGGTAGGCGTCGGGTCCACCGTCAGGACCGGAAGCTCCATCGCGTCCGCAGGCTCAGCAAAGGCCGCGCCTCTGGCCTGCCCCGGCGTAAACAGGGCGCTCACAAACACCAGGGCGCACAGGGCGCCGCAGGCAAGGGTTATCGTCCGTTCTTTCACTTGTTCCATCCTCTCCGTTCATAGAATTTTTCTTCGTTCTCGTAGGCTTCCTCTACGGTTTTAATGCCACAGTCCCTAAGATTTCGCATGACGCTCTCAATGTACCCCCAAAAGAGCTTCCCGCGCTTCCGGCCCTGTTCAAAGGCGTAGCCCAGCAGCTCCTTGTTTTCCTCCGGGAACGATATAGACCACTCATCTGTTTCCTCATCATGGTACTGGACCATGATCTGGAAGAACGTCCGTTTCTCATCGTATGGCCCAGGTGTCTTGCCGGGGAAGAACTCTGCCCACAGGTGGGCGGTGGTCTCCGCAAGCTCCACCCCCAGGGCCTCCGTGTAGCCGAAATAGCTTGTCGGGTCCTCTTTGAACTCTGCCAGGAAGTCTCCCTCCAGGTCATCCGGGGGCGGCTGCCAGCCCTCCATCTCTTCCACTGAGCGGAGATGGTAGGTGCTGGGCCGCCCCTTGATGCCTGGGGTGAAGTCCAGATAGCCGCCGTCTATAAGCTCCTGTCGGGCCGCTATGGTGGTGGTCCTTGATTTGGTGTTTATCATCGCGCATAGCCTACTGTTGTCCAGGGCGAAGTGCTCCGGCCAGCGCAGGCTATTGGCTAAATCCATCAGCTTGTACCATAGGAGCTGCGCGGCCATGGATAGAGGGGTCCGCCTCATGCGGTTGGCGAAAGCTCGGTGCTCCATGATGTACCTCAGGCGGACCCCTCCTTTCCGTGGATTTGAGGCCGCCCGGCCTCATGGGTTTCACTCCATCGTTACAGAGCTACCGTCTTCGCCGCCGGTCACGATGATATTTTGACTGAACCGCGCTTTCATGGTCGGGTCATGGGAGATAGCCAAAATCCGCATATTGGGGTTTCTGGCTGCCATGTTCACCAGCGCGTCCGCGTAAGCCTCCGTCCCGTCCGCGTCCAGGAAGGGCGGCTCGTCGATGAAGAGCATACCGAGCTGGACGCCCGCCCGCCGCGCCTTGACGTCGGCCAGGCCCAGGGTGACGGCCAGGGCAATCTTAACCTTTTCGCCGCCGCTGTGGGACTGATAGGGCCGGTTCCCGCCGGTGATGGTGTTAATCCAGACCTCCAGGCTGTTGACTACCGTTTTCGTGCTCTTCTGCTCGCGCTCGGTGCGGATGTCAACGGCCATGCGCCCGCCGGTCATGGCGGCCAGGATGTCGTTGCTCTGCCTCATAATCTCCGGGACTACGCCCCGGATAATCATGTACTGAATACCGTCCAGACCAAAGGCTTGAGTGAGCACCGTGTAGTCATTCAGGGTGGCCGCCGCGTCCTCGATGTCCCGCCGGAGCTTTGCCGTCTGCGCCTCAGCCTCGGAGATCGCCTCCAGCTTGGCCTTGATGACCCCGCGCTGGGTGGCAAATTCAGTGAGGCTCTTCCGGCGGCTCTCCAGGGCGGCCCGCAGGCCCTTAACGTCCCCAGGCGCTTTCGGCGCTCGCTGCCGGATGTCCTCGGCCTCCTGGTGCGCGGTGATGACTTTCTGTGTCAGCTCCGCAATCTCCAGGCGCAGGCGCTCAAGCTGCGGCTCCAGGGCGTCGGCGGTCGCGCCAGCCGCTTGGCAGTCGGCCAGATGTCCGGCGATGGGTTCATCGTCTTCAATGCTCTTCTGCGCGGCCTGGTACTCGATGACCGCCAGCCCCAGGGCCTCCCGCTCCGCGTCAATCTTCACAGTCCGCTCCTTGGCGTCCTGGGCGGTCTGCTCGGCGGCCTGGATGGAGGCGGTGATTTCCTCCAGCTTCGCTTCTGCCGCCGCGATCTGCGGTGCGATGGCGGTCATGGTCCGGTAGGTATGCTCCTTGGCCTCCAGCTCTGCCAGGTCCCCCGACGGATTGCCCAGGGCCTCATGCGCTGCCAGGGCTTCTTCATAGGCTTTCGTCAGCTCTTCATACCGGGCGCGGTCCTCTGCTTTCATGGTCTCCAGGGAGTAGGACAGCTCAGGGATGGCGGCCTGAGCCGCCACAGCGGACACCAGGAACTTGCAAGTAGCGGTCTCCGGCACGGGGCAACCGCTGTCGGCCAGCTTCCCGGCCTCGGCCTGAGCCGCCGCAAGGCGGGATTGCAGCTCCCCGATGCGGACCCGACTGTCTGCCAGGTGCTTGTCCTTGGCCTCCCGTGCGGCCAGCAGCGCCTTGGTGGTCTCAAAGGACTTGGCAAGCCGCTCCTGAGCCTCCGTTTTCTCCGGGGCCAGGGCGTCAAGCGCGGCCTGGGCCGCCTCCACGTCCGGCTTTCTGCCGATGATGTCCTGATACTGCCGGAGCTTCCTCCGGGCCGCCTCCGCGTCCAGCTCCGCCTTGCCGATTGCTTCCCGGAGGCGGGCCAGTTCTTTCAGCAGCTCCTTGTCCCGGTCCACCTTGGGGGAGAGGTCCTGGAGCTTGGCCCGTGCCGCCTTGACCCTCTCAGCGGCGTCCTGGGCGTCTCTGAGGCCGTTTGCAAGGCGGCGGGCGTCCTGGTATTGGCCCTCCAGCTTCTCCAGCTCCAGGGCCTTTCTGTCGCGCTCCCGGTCATATTCCTTGGCCTGGGCGTCCTTGTCCTCGGCCTGCCGTATCACTTCGGCAAGCAGGGCCTCGGCACTCTCCAGCGCCCGGAGGTCCGCCTCGCCGGATGCTACGTCATGGACAGCTTCGTCCATCTCTTCGGACAGCACCATGTCTTCACCAAGCAACTCATCCTTTTCGCTGATCTGCTCGCCCAGGACGTTGATGCGCTCCTTGAGGGCGGCGATGGCGCGGCGCTGCTCCGTAGCGGACGCCTTGGCGATGTCCTCCATCCTGCCGTAGATGTCCAGGCCCAGGAGCGCGGACAGGACCTCCATGCGCCGGTCGCTGTCGGCGTCCAGGAAGAGGCCGTAGGCGTCCTGCCGGATGAGGGCGATACTGCAAAAGGTATTGCAGTCCATACCGAGCAGCCGCTCAATGCGGGCCTGGGTCAGCTTCATGGTGGTGTCGCTCTCATCTGCCCAGGCGTCCCCCTCCGGGTTCCACCGCTGGAGGGCCAGAGTACCGCGCCCGCTCTTGGTCCTGGTGCGGATGACCCGGTAGTCCTGCCCGCCCAGGGCAAAGGTAAAGGTGATGCTGCCGCTCTTCGTCCCGTCGCGGACCCAGCCTCCGATGTCCTCTTTCCGGGTCTGCTCGTAGAGGCAGTCCGCGATAGCGTCCATGAAGAGGGAGGACTTTCCGACACCGTTCTGGCCGTTCACCATCGCCATGTGTACCGGGGAGAAGTCAAAGGCCGCCTCCGTGTAGCTCCGGTAGTTCTTGACCTCAATCGTCCGGGGCATAAAGGCTCCGGCGTGTTTGCTGTCCTCTCGCCCATCGTCGGCCTGCTTGATGATCGGCGCGGCCAGCTCCATGAGGCGGGCCGCTTTCTCGCCGGTGATGTCGTTGGTCTCCAGCCAGCGTGACAGGCACTCGGCGGGACCGTCGTGCTCCGTGAGCTGGTCCTTGGCGTCCAGGGCCTCCACGTCATCCGGGATAATCTCGGCCACATAAAACGCGTCGGCGTCCATCAGGCGCTTTTGCAGCTCGGCCCGGTTAAAGGCTTTTTCCTGCTCCAGTGTGCAGGAATACCGGACCCGGACCACGCGCCCCTCCACGTCCCCAGGATTGAGGGTGCCGCTGGAGATGAAGTCTGCCACGTCCTGCTGCTTCATCGTCACCGTCCGGTGCGCTCGCTCCGGGGTGCGTTGGAACTCAGAGACAACGCTCCGGTCCCCGTCTGAAAGCTGGTGCAGCCAGAAGCCGTGAGCGGTCCCCTCATCGTTGAAAGTGAGCTGGTTCACGCTCCCGCAGTAGTAGGCCGGTGTAGTGGAGCTGAGGCGCTGGGGCTTGTGGATGTGGCCGAAACAGGCCAGGTCCACGCCCGCCGCGTCGATGGTAGCCGGGAGGACCACCACGTCCTGTCCGGCAAGGAACGTGCTGCCGTTGTCTGCCTCGCTCCCGCTTACCGTGTAGTGGGCCGTGAGAATGGAGGGGAGGCTCCTGTCCAGCTCCGTAGCCAGCCCCAGGATGATGTCGTTGACAAGGGCGGTGGCGTTCCGGTTCTCCGTCTCCTTGTCAGCGCCGGGGCAGAAGAGGCGCAGCCGCGCCTTGTCGAAGCCGGGGACAGCCATGATTTGGACCGGCCCCTCCGATGTCACCAGGCGCTCCACCCTCGGCTCGGTGTAAATGTGTAGGTTCTTGAGGTCGGGCGTCGCCTTGCGGATAACCTCAAAGGCGCGGGGGTTATCATGGTTCATCGTGCCGAACAGCAGCACCACCGCGTCGCTGTACTCGCACAGGGGGACGATGAAGCGGGAAATGGCGTCGTTGACGTCATCCAGGGCGGTGTCGGCCCACACGCGGGACCGATTGAAGAGATCGCCCGCGATGATGGTCACGGTCGGCCCCTCCGTCCGAGCCTTGTTCACGATGGCGTCCATGCACCGCAAGGTGTCTTGACGGCGCAGATTTGCGCCGTCCTTGGTGGGGCCTGCCAGGTCCCCCAGGTGAATGTCGCCGGTGTGCAGTATCTTAATCATGGCCTTTCGCCTCCTCATCCTCTCGCTTCTGCGCCCTCGCGCCGTCCAGGTAGGCCGCCCAATAGCGGGCATCGTCAAGGTTGTAGCCGCTCTCTTCCTCCAGCCGCTTTTCCGCGAACTCAATAACCGTCATCTCCGCGCTCCTTTCATCTTCTCCTGACACTCAGGGCAGAGGACCCGCCCATAGGTGCGCTGACTATACCCGGCGATGTCCTCCGGGGTCCACTTGCGGCCATTCCTGCTCTGACCGCCGGTAATCTCCCGGCGGCACTCCGCACAGAACACGCCCTGCGGCTCCGGGTCTGCCCAATCCGGGACCCCGCCGTACTCCGGCGATCCGCTCCAGCTATCCTCCGGCTCTTCCGGTGCCTCATCCCAGGGCATAGGCCCCTCATCCTCATAGGGGGTGACGGTCTCGGCGGCCTGCGCCGCTGGGAGGCTCGCCCTGGACGCCTGGGTGGGCATCTCAAAGAGCATACCCATCGACTGGAGGTAGTTGCTCGCCACGGCCTGCTTGATTTCCGGGGCGTCCAGGTTGGGGACCACGCGGGCCACGATAAAGGGCTTTTTCAATTCCTCATAGGCGTAGGTCCCGGCCAGGCCCAGGGCGGCCCGGATAGCCCGCATAAAGGCTTTGCTCTCAGCCATGGCGGTGCGGTGGGGGAGGAAGCGCCGGAACTGCTGACCGTTGGCTCCGTCTTTCATCCCGGCGGCCTCCAGGGTGCAGTCAATCTCCTTGGTGGCTTTCATCAGCCGGAAGCCGCCGGACGGCTCCGGGACCCGGATAGTCACGGTGACAGCTACGTCATGGACGTGCTCACAGGTGCCGCATACCCTGGGCTTTCCGGTGGCCCGTGCCATTTCAATGCACCGCTGGCAGCCCTCGGTCCGCTCGGTGGCGGTGTCCACGATGCTGATGTTGGCCGCCGCAGCCAGCTTCATGCCGCCTACCTTGGTGATGGCAAAGGCGCTGCTGGACTTCTCGTAGTAGATGTCCTTGCTCGGCCCCCGGTTGGAGCTGTCCTGCCGGACGTCGAGCTGGACCTCGGAGACGGTGATCCGCTGGAGGTTGCTCGCTACCTGCATGGTGGTGACGGGGACCAGGACGTTGTACTTGTCCTTGGGGTACTTGTTGAGTTGGACGATGGCATTTTCCATATTGGGTAATCTCCTTTCGGCTTGACAGGGCCGGTAGGGATGTGCTACAATAACTCCAGGTTAGTTATTTTCGCGCTTGGCCGCTTCCCGTTGCACCGGGGGCGGCCTTTTCCTTTCCCAAGCCAATCAAGATGATGTCGTTGATGCTCTCTTCCAGCTTCCGCAGGAAGTCCAGGGCCTCCATGAAGTCGGTCCGCTCGGAGGCGTCTATCACGCCGTCAAAGGCGATTTCCTCCAGGCGGTCGGCCACGTCTTGGCCGTCCTCGATGAGCCGCCGGACCCTGAGCGTCGCATGGGCAAGGGGGCGGTCGGTGGCCGTTCTCCCGATTGCCCGCCCTACCGGACAGGTAGCGCAATACCTGGGTAGGATGTCCGGGCTTTGGTAGCACTCCGCATAGACCAGGGCGTCTTCCGGCTCCATCTCCACGTCGCCGCGCTCATGGCGGCCTATGGTCTCCGGCGAAAACGGAACAACAGTCGAGGCCGTTCCACGGCTGACAAATCCAGCCCTCATCCTTGCCTCCCGCAGATACGCGGGGGGCTTTTTTGTTGCTGTGATAGCCACTCTCATTCACCCGCTTTCTGGTATGATTTTGGTAGATGGTTCAGACCTGGGGCGCGATGCACTTCAACCGGCGGGCGGCTCTCATGGCGTTGTCGGTCAACTGCCGCTGCCATGCGCCCTGCGACGGCGCCCACCGGAAGCCCTCTCCCTTGAGTTCGGTTCGGACGTCCGCGTCGGGTTTCCCATCGAAGATGACCTGGAGGCGGTTCTCCGTGGTGTTCACCACGACCCGGCCCCCGTCAAACTCCCAGCCCTCCGGGGTGCTCTCGGTCCGCTTCTTGAGTTCTGCGATCCGGCCACGGATGCGCCGGATATTGGCGTTGTTGTTCTGGAGCGCGTAGGCCGGATAACCGATGCGCCCGCAGAAGTCCGGCTCTCTGAGCTTGGCGATGTCCTCCGGGGTGTAGCCCAGCTCCGCGAGCTTGGCGTCTCCCTTGGCCGGGTCTTTCATACGGATGGCGGCGTTGGCCGCTTTCATCATCTCCTGGTGCTTCTCCAGGGCGGCAAGCTTCGCCTCCAGCTTCTCCACGGCCTGCGGGTCATCGGAGCTGATACCGCCGGTGCCGACGCTGCGGATTTTATCAAGCAAACCCTGGATGTAGTTCCACTCTTCCAGGTTGCGGTCTCTGGCCGCGTTCTGCTTCTCTTTCTTGCGGACCGGGAAGTTGCCGCCGCCGGAGATCAGGATGGAGGGGCAGCGGGCCTCGATGGAGTAACTGGCGTTCATGTTCTCGGCCAGCTTGCGGCAGTAGGTCTCCAGCAGCCGGTCGATTTTCTCATGGTACATGGGGTCCACGCGCTGCTTCTGGCGCTCGGCCAGCTCGGTAGCCGCGTCCACCATACGGCGGTACTCGGCGGTCGCGCTCCCGGCCTTGTAGTCCCGGAAGCTGTTCATGTCGTTGGCGCGGCGGGCGGCCTCTTCGTTGATGGTATGGTAGCTCATTTCCTCGCGGCTCCTTTCTTGGTCTTCACAATGCAGATCAGGGCGTCCGAGCGCCACACATCGTAGATGTCCTGGAGCTTGTTGGTGTTGCGGTAGTTCCGCATACTGTCATAGCGCTTCTTGGCCTCTTCCGGGGTATCGTACTCAAAGACCATGTTCTTTTTCTCGCTGTCCGCGAGGAAGACCTTGAGCGCGGCTGTCTCTTCACTGTCCTTGCGAGCGTTCTTCCGCTGGGGGAGCACTTGCAGGTTGTAGGTTATTTTCACGCTTATTCCTCCTATGCCGAGTACACAAGATGGTCCTCGGTGATGATGTCTGCCCAGGTCATACCGTCCGTACCTGGGATGGGGTCATCCAGGCTCACCGTCTTAATGCGCCTGGATTGCTTGTGCTGCTCATGCCCGATTGCACTCCGCATGGCAGCGCAGGCGATGGTGGTAAACTCATAGCGGTAAAGGTCCGGGCGGGCGAACCACCGTTTCACGGCCAGCAGATAGCCGAAGACGGCAACGTCGAGGTATTCATCCACCGGGAGGCCCCGATGTCTGACGTACCACTCTACAAGCCGGTAATGCTGCTCGGCTACGCTCCGTTCCGCCGGAGACAGGGGTGTGAGAGTTTGACGCCTGCACATAGTACCCCCCGCAGCTTTGCTTCATCGCTCCGGCCCCCTCTCAGCAGTAGATCGGGTCCCTGCCGCGGGGGACGGTCTCGCCCTGGAAGCAGCAGCCGCAGAACTGCCAGATACCGTTAGGCCACGTTCCGGCCACACGCTTGAACGTGTAGTAGGTGGGACGGAGCCGCCCGGTCTCCGGGTCCTCCCGGTGGGAGTACGGCTCACCCATCTGAGCGCACCGGGCGCTCATCGAGGCCGGAGGCAGACAGTCCATGGCGTCATCCACAACGGCCTGCTCCACATAGTCGCCTATCTCTGCCTTGGAGTAGTCGAAGTTCTCCTGGGTGAAGATCGGCTTACCGTCGTACTCGGTCGGAGCGTCGGCGCGGTCGCACTTGTAGGTCCACATGATTTTTTCTCCTTTCCTTGGCCGGTCCAGGTTCTCAGCTCCCAGCCGGTGAATACTAAGATTGCCGCGCTCGCAGGGATTGAAAAGGCCCCGGCGGTCTGGATTTGAAGCTGAATGACATCAATCATCAGCAGAATGAGGCGGGCCGTCACCATGGCCGCAAGGCAGAGGATGGATAGCCGGTAGTAGCTCCGGGCGTAGGCCCGGCGTCTCTTGCGCTTCTCCACGGCTACGCCCCCCGTCTCACGGGCGCGTTCAGCTCATCCAGGCCGTAGCGCTCATGGAAATACCGCTTGATGACGCGCCCGTCACAGGTGCATTTGCCCTGGTCCTCCAGCTCGCGGTTGAGGCTCTTGATGACCTTGTAGCTCTTGGACTTGGAGTAGCCCAAAATCCGCATCACGTCCTCCACGAAGTAGAACATATCGCGGGCGGTCTTGAGGGGCTTCGTCGCCATGGGTCATGCCTCCTTTTGCTCGTAGTTCGCCATGTACTCCCGGACAATGGGGATGAGCTGGTGGCCCGCACAGCGGCCCGTGGTGGTCTCGATCAGCGTCGTGTACTTGACGCCGGACCGCTCGGCCAGCTCTTTCACCGTCATTCCGGTCTGTGCGGTGAAGAGCCGGACCTCAATGCCGAAGTCGGTCTTCGGCTTAACTCGGTTTGCCGTTCTCATGCTTGGTTCCTCCTTGTGTCTAATTTATACGGCTTGTTTTTTGGGTGGTTTTGGTATATACTGTTACCAGGTGTCCCGGCGCGGAATGAAGATAAAATCTCCATCTACCGGGTCGCAGGGTTCACCGTCAAAGGCGTTGCCCTGCTTGGTGCAGATGTCCGGTTTCCGGCCAGCTCGCGGGTCCACGTCCACCAGGAGGCGGCCCGTTCCGTCATCGTAGACCGGGCGGCTCCAGCTATCTCGGCCACGGTGGAAGATGGGCAGCAGTCCGCAAGTGTGGGGGTGGTAGGCCACGCCCACGGCGTTCTCCAGCTTTCCAGCCGGCGTCCCGTAGATGCTTTCCCCGTTGGGGGTCAGCAGGGACAGCATCTCCGACATCGCGGCCCCGTCCCGGACGTGCCAGTAGGTGATCGGGGCGGCGTCGCAAACGACGCTGCGCCCTCCCGACCGGATGCGGATGACTTCGCACCCACAGTTCTTGCACTTCATCGGTATCAACCTCCAATCGCGGCCCGCTCCGGCGCACCGGACAGGCGAGTTGTCGGGTCAAATTGCTTGCCGTCCTGGTAGCCCAGGGCGCGGTAGGCGTCGCGCCAGCCGCCGGTCTTCTCCTTGCCGAAAGATGTCTTCTTGCCCATGTCGGCCATGTTGTCATCTACGGCCTTGGGGACCACCATCACAAGGCCCCATTCCTGGTGCTCTTCTTCCTGCTCGCGGAAAGCAGCCGCCACGCCACGGGTGAAGCCCCATCCGTAGGCGTTGCACTTCTCACGGTAGGTCCCGGACGGGTCGCTGGGGTCCCGCTTGATGTTGGCCTTGATGGAGGCCATCACGCAGTCGTAGGCGTAGAGGAAAATCCTCTTTGCAATCTCGAAGTCCTCTTCCAGCCCCACCAGGCCAATCCTGTTCGTCTTGCAGCCAGCGCCCCGGTTCCGGTAGGCCCGGCAGCAGTAGTGCTCCGCGATGATAGCGGAGAGGGAGACGGCCCAGGGGTTCGTCATAGCGGTGCAAGTGACGTCCAGGACCTCCCGGATGACTTTCACCTTGTCGGCCTTAACGACCTCTTCCGGCCTGAGCTTGTGCTCAGCCATGAGTTCGCGGGCCTTGAGCAGCGCGGCCTTGGCCTCGTTCTCATTCGGGCTTTCTTCCAGGGCCAGCAGCTTAGCGATTTTGTCCTTGATGTTGGTTGCCATTTGGTTAGCTCCTTTCGCACTTGGCCGCCGTTGCACCGGCGGTTTACGGCCTCTTGGTGTTGTAGTCCTTGAGCCTGATTTGGAGGGTGATTTCCTGCTTCCCGATGACCGCATACTCCAGGCGGGCTTCCAGAACTCCGGGGGACCCGTGCAGCTCCAGCCACCGCAGGCTCTTTGCGGTTCCGATGGTCTTAGGTCCCTCCTTGACGGTCACGGGAATATCATCGCTCGCCGCTCCGATGCAGCAGAGGAAAGACAGGACGCTTAGCCTCTTAGCCAACTTCATTCTCTCCTTTCAGCCATTCCAGGCACTCGGCCTTGGTTCCAAACTCTTCCGTCCAGGCATGGCCAGTGCTGTTGTCAATCCCGGTCCAGGTGCCGCCGGCCTCTCCCACCAGGAAGAGGCCCAGCGGCTCATACCGCCCGGTCTCAAAGCCGGAGGCCAGCAGATCGGCGGCCTCGGCCTGGGTGATTTCCTGCGGCTCCATGGCGTCTACTCCTTGTGGGCCGCCCGGTACGCCCGGTTCCGGGCGGTGAGGGCCTGGAAGAACTGCTTGCCGTTCTCAATCCCGCCCAGAATGCAGTCAAGCTCCCGCTCACAGGCCGCCTGCTTGTCTGCGTCGCCGCTCAGAAAGTGGGCCGCGATTTCGGCGTCCAGCTCGCACAGCCGCATTTCCGTTTCATAGTCAATCTCGGTGCTGCTCAAGGAGTAGATGTCGGTCTCAGTGACATCCACCCACCGGACGCCCTTGTAGACCTTGCCGGTAAACCGGGTGACGATACCGTCAATCTCGGCTTCCTGTTCCTGCATAGCCTTGTTGACCGCGCAGCAGGCGAAGCTATTTTCCATGCCGCTGTCCCGCATGGCCTCGCAAGCGCCGATGAGCTGCTGGTAGCAGTTCCAGGCGATGCGCCGGTCATCATGGGTTTCCTCGAAGCTCTTGAGGATGTCCGCGTACTTGTGGGTGAGGACTTCGCGGTGCAGATCGTACTTGTTGTGTTCCATAGGTCAGTTATCCTTTCCGCCGGTTGCACCCGGCCTTGTGGCTTCGGGATGGTCCAGAGGTTGCCGTTCGTACCGCCGTTACCGCCTGCCGGTCATCCCCGGAGCTATGCCCGCTTCCGACCCGGCTTTCACTGCCGCTTCCTGTTTTATCCTCTGGCCCGTTCCCTGGGCCGTTTGTTTTTGGGTTTTTACCTTATTCCTTTGGCTTGATTATATTATACCACATCTGCGTGTTAAGTCAATAATATTAGCAAGCGAATGTGAGAAAATTTTTACCTTATTTTTTGGGTATTTTGTATTCCAGATTGGAGGTGTCTGAATGACGATTTGCGAGCGACTGTTTGAAGAGCTTGACCGGCGCGGCCTGACGGCCTACGGTCTTTGCCGACACCTCGGAGTGGCTACAAGCGTCACTACTGGATGGAAACAACGTGGGACGGACCCGCCTGCAAAATACGTGGTACGCATTTGCGAGTTTTTGGGGTGCTCAATCAGCTACTTCCTGACCGGCAGCGACACGGAGCCAGAAACAAAAAAATCGCCCGCCCCCGGAATATCCGAGAACGGGCGAGAGATGCTGGAGCTTTACGAGAAGCTGCCGGAACGGGAGCAGATACTCTTGATAGGCCGCCTCCAGGAAATGACCGCGCCCCTGCTTGGCGAGACCAAAAAGAGAGACCAGGCCGAGGCCGCGTCATCCGGCGGGAGGGCCGGGTGATTTACGTCGATTTCACTTAGGAGGTTTTTCTATGTCAGCATTTCAGCCGGACGGCCTCTTTCTCAAGCGGTCGGGAAACGGATATAAGGGCAAGGTCTTGCAGTACAACTCCGCTGCCGTCGTTGATGCTCATGTAGAGCACGGGTATCTTGTGCAATCCTCCATCGAGGATGACCTATCTCGCTTGGGTGTCCAGCGGCTCAAAGAGGCCCTAAAAGGAAAGGGGCTACCCACAAGCGGAAACAAAGGCGCTTTGGTAGATCGCATCCTGGCGGAGTTCGCGGAGAGTGAGATAAGCGCTCTGCCCCTGGAGCCGCGCCTTTTGCTCACGGAATTAGGGGAGGCCGCGGTGGAGCAGTACGAGACCGCCGCTCAGAAAAAGCGCATAGAGCAGGCCCTCCACCTGGCGGACCTGATTTCATCCCAGGCTTTCGCCGCTGCCGCCGCAGAGATACGGCCAGCCGAAGCCACTATCGCAGGGTCCGACGTTCTCCCCGAAGCAATCTTCCGTTACTTTGCGGACGTCGGGAGCACCGACAAGGGCTTTATTGCAGCCGTCGTAGAGAGCGCCATCATGGGCCAGTATCCCCGCGTTGTCATTCCCGACATGGCCTCTATCGGTGTCGAGATTGACGAGGACAAGCTAAACAGCGCTTGCCTCGGATGCGCGTCCTATGCCTCCGCCTTATGCGCAGACCGCCACGGGAGCAAGTACAAGGTCTGCGCCTGCCCGTGCTGCCAGCACATGGACGGGAAGACGTTTTCTCTGGCCGATGCAAAGGTCGGCGTGACGCTTCCACCATTCTCCCTTGAGTGCAGGGCCTTAGTCGTTGCAGATTGATTGTTGAAAACTCTGTGAAAAAGCTGTTGAAAACCAACCTGCCAAAACAGGCACCCAAAAAATGAGGTCTTAATTAGGACCTTATTTTGAAAAATAGGGTCCTAATCAGGACTGAATACCCAAAAAATGAGGTCTTAATCAGGACCCATAATAAGACAGTATGTATATAAGACTTAGTAATAATAATATTCCTCTATGCGCGTGCGCGTGCGCGAATAGAGCGTACATCGGTATTGGAGGTTGTGAACTGTGGAAAACTTGCCTGTCGGCTATCTGAGCTGCCGGAGCTGCGGCTCCATCGAAAACTGCGCGGACCTGGTCTCCGGCCTCTGCCCTGTATGCCGGAGGGGGAGGGCGGCCCACCTTGCCCAGCTCCAGAGCGACTACCAGGAGGCGCTGCAAGCCGGGGACCCCGCCGCCTCTGTGGAGATCGCCCAGCTCATCCGGGACTACCAGCAGTCCGAGGGCGTCCGGCTCAAGAACGTGCCAGGGGCCTACCGGGTCTCCTGAAAAGGGGCTTGTGCGTATTTGGCCCGTGGGAGGCCCTATAAGCGTTTCTCCGCTCCGGGGGTCCTGGTATATTCATAGACCCCCTATCGTGGCTCCTGGGCCGTCCTGCGCCCGCTCTGGCATGAATTTGGGAGACTTCCGAAAGGGTGATTGAAATTCCAGCATACAAAGACGAACTGAGGAACACATGGTACGCGTCGTTTTACTACACCGACTGGCAGGGCAAGCGACGCCTCAAAAAGAAGCGGGGCTTCCAGCGCAAGAAGGACGCCCAGGCGTTTGAGGAAGAGTTCTTGCGGACCCGCGCCCGGAGCTGTGACATGACCTTTCGCTCTTTCGCAGAAATCTACCTGGGGGACATGGAGCCGCGCCTTAAGCGGACCACCATGCAGAACAAGCGGTATCTCATCGAGCACCGGGTCCTCCCGTTCTTCGGGGACCTCCCGCTCAATGAGATCACCCCGGCCCACGTCCGCAAGTGGCAATCGCAGCTTCTCGCGGACAAGGTGGCCCCGACCTATGCAAAGACCATCAACAACCAGCTTTCGGCCATATTCAACTACGCCTGCAAATACTACGGCCTGGGTATCAATCCGGCCCGCCTCGCCGGTAGTGTGGGCAAGAAAGACGCCCAGGAGATGTCATTCTGGACGGTGGAGCAGTTCAACCAATTCATACCCCACGTCAAGAAGCTGCCCGCCCGGACCGGCCTATCGGTTCTGTTCTGGACCGGCCTGCGGATAGGGGAGTTGCTGGCGCTCTGCCCGGAGGACATAGACCTGGAGGCCCGGACCCTTACCGTCCGCCGGAACTTCCAGAGCGTAGAGGGCGAAGAGGTCATAACGGACCCAAAGACCCAGCGAGGCCGCCGGGTGATACCGCTGCCGGAAAAGCTGTGCGATGAGATACGGGCCTATGAGAACGCCCTATACGACCCCCAGCCGGATGACCGGCTCTTTCCGTTCACGAAGCACTACTTCCGGCGGGCGATGCTCAAGGGATGCGCGGAGGCCGGTATGGACCCTATCAGGCTCCATGATCTGCGTCATTCCCACGCAGCCCTGCTCATCCACCTGGGGACGCCTATCCTGCTGGTGAAAGAGCGCCTGGGCCATGAGGACATACAAACGACGCTGCGGACCTATGGACACCTGTACCCCACCACCAGCGATGAAGCAGTCAAAAAGATGGATGATTTGATGCGTTAATGCCAAAGTAATGCCACGGAAACAGAAAAAGCCCCGCAAACCCTTGATTTATCAGGGCTTGCGGGGCTTTTGTACTTTATTCCCACTCGATTGACGGGGGCTGTTTCGCCTTATTTTTCGCGGTATTTCGGTCTATCTGCCTGTCCTGTGTTGCGGTGTTTCTCCGTAGTCTCCACCGCTTTCAGGTGGCGTAATGCCAAAATAATTCCACGCGCAGATTATACCACGGTCAGGTAGGACAGCGCAACCCAGGACGTGATTTCCTTGAGAAGCGCCTCCTGGACGCCCTTGTGGGTGGCGATCTGCTTCACGGTGTACCGGCGGTTCTTTCCGCTCACGTAGTCCGGGACCTTGGCCCCTCTGGAGGTGGTGAGGCCGCCGTAGACGGCTCCGGTCTGGATGGTGACGGTGCTGCCCACCGTCACGGCCTTGGACGCCGTGGAGCCGCTGGCGCCGGTCTTGGTGGCGTAGTCCAGGGAAATCCACCCGGCTCCGCTCTTGAGCTTGCCCCACTTGGAAGCGCCGGTGCCGCTGGCCTCTGCAACGATGGTGTAGACGCCGGGCTTGATAGCGCCCTTACTGCCGTAGTTGGTGCCGGGGCCGGAACGGATATTGAGGTCCGTCGCGGTCACTTTCACCGTGTAGTTTACGGCTGTCTGAGCGCCGCCGGATGCGCCGGCGTCGGCGCTGGGGGTGGTGGTGCTGGAGCCGCCGCCCAGCCGCTTAGTGACCTCAGCGGCAATCTCTCCGTGGAGGTTGTAGAGGTAATCACCGGGGCAAGACTTGTTTGCAAACCAGCGGTGAACAGTCATCACCATCTCCCCGGCCTTGGGGGTGTAGGCGAGGGTCTTCGCCTTGTCACCGAACCAGAGCAGCTTCTTGGCTCCGTTCCGGCGGCAAATATCCGTCACCAGGTCCAGCAGCGCGGCATAAGCCGCCGCCGTGACCTTGTAGGGGGCCTTGTCCTCGCTGGCCGTCTCAATGGTAATGGCGCGGTGGTCGTTGGACCCGCTGGAGGTACACCAGCTCCGGTCCTTTTCCTCCACGCACAGGCCGATGGAGCCGTCATAGCCCACAACGTAGTTGCAGGACGCCTGCTTGCTGGAGGGCTGGAAGACCTCGCACCCGCGCTTGGCGGTCACTTGACCGACGAAACAATGGATGCTGATGGTGTCGATTTTATGATTGCGGGGGCTGTTCTTATTGGGGCTGATGAGGGTATAGGTTGCAAGGCTGCTATTACTCATGGTCGGCTTCCTCCTTGTCCTCCGTGACTTCGGTATCGGTCTCAATGGAGATGCCCTCCAGGGGGATGATGCCCTGGGTCAGCTCATAGACGGCGGCCTCGATGAGCGCGTCAAGCTCATTCTCATCCACGGTGACGCCGCGCTCTTTCAGCCAGGCAATGACGTACTGCTTCTTCTCTTCTCCGCGCCCGCTGCCCTTGAAAATCTGCTCAGCAGCGGAGACGGCGATTTTGACCCAGGCGTTGATTTCCGCCTGCTGGGATGCCGTGGTCTTGGACTTGATGAACGGGATGAGCACACAGGTAACGATGACGCCGATCAGGGCGGCCACAGCTTCGATGATAGGGGTAATGTCGTACATGGTAAATCCTCCTTGTTTTTATCCGAGGGTAGGTCCGCTGGTGTCGGACCCGCCCTCTGTGTTGTTGGTCTGGAATGGGTTTCCGTCAGCGTCAAGCCCATGGCGGTTTCGGCTGACTTTTTCGGTGGTGGATGCCGCCGCATAGCTCACCAGATAGCCGATGCAGGCGGTAAAGATGGTGGTGGTAACATCGCTCGCGGTCTGCTTGTCCAGGTAGGCGAGGACGTAGGAAGCTACGGCGGTGGCCGTGGCAATAAGGACGGCCCACGCAGCGAGCTTCTTTTTGAACTCCCACGGGCGGCGCGTCTTGGCGCGTTTCCCCTCATACTTACCAGCCATAGCGTCCCCCTCAGTCCATCAAGGAGGAAACGCCTTGCCGGGTGAGGAAGTCCTTTTGCTTGTGTTTGATGTCGGCGGCGTAGTCCAGGGCGTCGTGCATATCCCCGTTACAGTGAGCGTCCGGTATGCGCTGGACCGCCCTTGCAGTCGCTTCCCCCAGGGCAATAGCGGCATTGGTCCCCTGGACAATCAGGACGAAGAGGTCCTTTTGGCCCTGCTCCTGTGCCGCCTGTTCCTTTTCCCGCTTGTCAATGCGGCGCTCCAGCCGCCAGATGATAAAGCCCATGATCGCGCTCGGAATACCCATAGCCGCGACAAAGGCAAGCACCATCTGGCCCAGGCTGATATTTACTTCCACTGGTCTCACCCCTTTACTCCGTCACGACCTTGTAGTAGTCGTCCAGGAGCGCCGGGGGCGCCCAATTATCCTGCTTGGTGAAGACGCGCAGGACCTCATACTCCGTGCCGTCGTGGGTGAAATGGTCGCCCACCTGGAACGTGTGATTAGCCTCCAGCTCATCCCAATCCGGGACATCCCCCGGCTCAGGCTCCGGTTCAGGTTCCGGCTCCGGCTCTACCTCTTCGTAGAGCTTGTACTCGGAGGGGACCAGGTGGGGGTAGTGCGGCTCATAGAGCGTGACGCCCGCCTCCTTGATGGGGGTATAGAGCTTCTGGTCCACAGGGTCCCGGCGCACCGCGCCATAAGGGACGTGCTCGCCCCAAATGAAATCCAGGTACACGCCCCGTTCCTCCGGCTCGCTGCGGAGCGGACGGAACAATGTCCGTCCGCCCTCGGTTCCGGGTGCCCAATCTGCCTGCGCCTGGTGCTGCGTGGTGCAGATGTAAAGCTCGCTGTCCGGTCCCACGATAGGCTCATCCTTGAAGATGGTCCCCATGGTGGCGCTCCAGATGCGGGTCCCGTCCGACGCCGCAATGGTTTTCAGATCGGCGTCGGTGTAGTCGCCGCTCTCAAGCTGTCCGGCGCGGATGAGGTTCGCCCGCGCCCGGTTGACATGAAGCTCCGGGAGGCCGGGGCCGCCCAGCTCCACCAGGGCGTCATGGGTGGCAAGGATGGCCGCCCACAGCTCGTAGGTGTCCGCGCTCTTTTCCTGCTTCTGGTAGGCGCGGGCTTCGTCAAGACTTCTCATAGTCACTCCCCCTTAGATGTAGCTCGCGGACAGAGAGTAGCAGGCGATGCTTTCATACCCTCCGACCTTGGTAATCTGGACGCGGACGCCCACGGCAAAGCTGTCCGCAGTCTTCGCGGAATTGCTGAAAATGTGCTTGAGGCCGAGCTGGGCGGTCTCCCAGGTAGGCTCTTCGTCGTTGTAGTTGTTGCAGACCTGGATTGTCACGCCGTCCTCGTGGGCGTTGTAGCGCATGGAGACAAGGATTTTCTGAGCGGCGGCGCTGGTGTCATCCACTTTCCAGTCAAAGTCAATGATGGAGACGGACCGGGTAAAGGTGATGGTGCGGGTGACGCTGTTCCCGGCGCTGTCCGTGACCTTGATAGTCATGGTATGCTGTCCGGTGAGAGAGGCAAACTGCGCCGCCGTGAGCGCAAAGGTGTACTCATGGTTCCGCTGCGCCTCTTCGATGGTCCGAACCTCCCGACCGTCCAGGCTCTCTACGACGGTGAGCGTGTCTCCGGCGTCCCCATCGTTGACCGTGTACTTGAACGAGGGCGGCGTGGTGACTACGCCGAGCTGCTGATCGCTGCCGCTCACTGTCGGGTCTACGTTGTGGGTGACGGTGCGGGTGGGACTGGTGGTATATCCGCTGTACGCAGCCTTGCTGTCCTTGGCCCGGACGCGATACCGGACCGTGTTCATCGCCGTGGTGATCGTGTCGCTGAACTGCGTCGCGGCCCCGTCGTAGATTTTGGACCATGCGCCGTTGTTGTACTGCCGCTCCAGCTCATAGCTTACGGCGTCGCTGTCCGGGTCCACCGACGCCGCCCAGGAGACGGTGAGACCTTTACCGCTCCGCACGTCCTCCGGCACGGTGATGGACGGGGGCGTGGTGGGGGCATTATTCCAGATGATGGTGTAGTACCCCTCGCCGTCCGGTGCATCAGATACCAAGATGTCAGAGGACAGATTCAAAGCCGGGCGCACACCCCTGTAGCCGATGTACGCGTTGTAGTCGTAGAGGCTCCCGTCCGAGATCACGCAGCGGACGCCGTACGCGTACGACGAATACGGGGAGCGGAGCCACCAGTACCAGAACTGCGACGCGCTCAAGCTGCCGGTCTGGTACTCGCTGTTGGTCACGGCTTGGGCGGTAGGCTTGCACTGGCGGCTTGCGTTGTCGCTGAACATAGCCAGCTTTGCGCCCTCCGTGACGCCGTTCTCCGCGCCGAGGCCGACCTCTGCCATGGACAGCAGGAAAATCTTGTCCTGGACGGTCTCGGACCCGCCGCCGTCCACGCTGGGCTTTGCGACGGTCAGGGTGGTGGTGAGCAGGGCGGCCAGCATCTCCGCGCCGAAGCCGGTCAGGAAGCCGGATTGTGCGTCGTACTCGTTGTAATTGCTCCAGACGTAGGAATTGGACGGGGGCCGGTCGTAGCTGTGCTGGGCCTGATACCAGCCGGTTCCGCTCTTATTGAGCCACTGGCGGATGTTAGCCAGGGAATAGCGGTTGTTGCCGTAGTTCTGCCGGTCCGAGTTGCCGCCGCTCTCCGTGGCGTCGAAGCAGCAGATTTTGATGATGCTCTCAGCCACAAGGGTTGTGCTGTTGGCGGGGTAGCCCTGGTGGTTCTTGTCACCGATGACCCAGCCGATGGGGACGCCGTAATACTTAGTCTTTGTGTCCCGCACTTTCGCCTTTACGGGTAGGGCGCTGATTTTCTGCGGCATGGTTTGACTTTACACTCCTTTCAAAGATGGAGGCGCAAACCGCGTCGTACTTGGTGATGAGTTCCCGGCATTGGCCGTGGGAAGCATGAGACCTCCAGCTCTGGTAGCTCTCTTCGATCTGCTTCCGGGTCATAGCGCCGTTTTCATACATCACCGCGTATTTCCGCAGCTTGCGCCTCATACGGTCTTTGCTGGAACGCCTAACTTTCCGTATTACCTTTCCGGTGTCGGTCAGGTATGTGTGGAAGCCCAAAAAGTCCAGGCCGTTCCGCAAGGGGAAGATCTGTGTCTTCTGGTTTAGCTCAAGGCCCCTCGGGGCCAAAAGCTGCTCGATTTTCCTCCACGCTTCACGAAGCGCCTCCTTGCTCTCGCAGATGATATAGAAATCATCCATGTAGCGGCCATAGTACCGCATTCGGAGGACTTCTTTGACGTAGTGGTCGAGTTCATTCAGATACAATAGGGCGTACACCTGGGACGATTGATTACCTATGGGGATGCCAACATTACCAGGGGTGCTATCTATGATAGCGTCGGACAAGGCCCGGCTCCGTGGGTCCGTGAGCAGCTTATTGACATCTCGCTTGAGAATGTCGTGCCGGATGCTGGCGAAGTAGTGCCGGACATCCGCTTTCAGGACCCAGCCGTCGGCGCTCCCGTGCTTCCGGTAATACTCCCGCATGAAGTCACGGAGGCGGTCGAGGCCGAAGTGGGTCCCCTTTCCGACTTGGCTCCCGTAGTTATCCAGGATAAAGGGGCGGCTCAGGACGGGGTAAAGGATGTTGTCGCAAAAGGCGTGTTGCACAATTTTGTCCTTGACGCTGTTCGTCTGGATGAGGCGTCGCTTTGGCTCAAAGACGTAGAACTCATGGTAATTTCCAGGCTTGTAGAGACCGTCCCGCAGCTCAGCTTGCAGGACGGTGATCGCCTCCAGAGTGTTCAGCTCCACCTTGGCAACGGCGTCTTTCCATCGCTTACCTTTTCTGGTCGCCCGATACGCCGCATAGAGATTGGCGAAGTCATACACGACTTCAAAATTCTGTTCCATAATAGGCTCCCTACGCCGCTGGTAGCGCCGAAGCTCCAATGGGCGAGCCTCAGCGCGTCGGCGTTATGTGTTTATCCCTGCCCTGTCAGGCCGGGACCGGATACGTCCTCCTTTGATGGTGGGCTTCTGCTTTCTCCCTTTCGGGTTACTCGGTCACGGTATTCCACCGAAGCCGGGCGCACACCCCTGTTGCCGTTGTACGCGTTGTTGTTGTTGAGGCTCCCGTCCGAGTTCACGTAGCGGACGTTGTTCGCGTTCGACGAATTCGGGGAGCGGACAAGGCACACCCAGGGGGATGCACGTACAGGACGCACCCGTGGCCTCTCAAATCATCGCCGTGCGCCGCCGGTCTGAACTTGCTGCCGGAAGCGCTCGGCGTCCTTTTTGCGCCACGACGCGGCAAGGTTCTTTACGTCGGTGGTGAGGCCCGTCCAATACTCACACCGCCTGATGTCGATATACCCCTGCTCCAGAGCTATATCTAGGAAGTTCAGGAAGACCTTGCAGTTGGTCAAGACCTCTTTCTGGAGGTCAAGGCGCGTGTTCATCTCAGCGACGCTCCGAGGGTAAATCTCGTTGGCTGCTATGATGTCATGCAGGATTTGGATTGAGAGGTTCTGCATTCTCTGGCAGAGGGTGAAGCGCACCTTTTTAGGAAACAGCTTAGTGTTGTTCGTGAGCTGCAAGGTATGGTTTACCAGGTCTTTTGCCTTGCAGACGATGGTGAGTTCACCGTGCCGGTTCTGCAAACAGGACACCTCCTTTCACGCAGGGCCTCCAGCTCATCAGCCGGTACGCCGTCCACTTCGAGGACGCCGGGCCGGATGCGGATAGTGACCCTCTGGCCTTTATATCCCAAACCGCAGAGCACAAGCCCCTCCAGGCCCTCGCATGGGCAAGGGGTCTCCAGCTCTGCGATAAGGTTCGGAATAAGACAGCTCGCCTCTTCGGGGCTGCAAAGTAGCCCCGTCATGCTGTGATGGAGCGCCCGGTCTGGCTCCAAACTCCGTCGCGCATGGTGATACCGGCGAGAGTGGCAAAGTCAGCGGTCTTGTTGATGCCTCCGGGCATATCGCCGGACACCAGATCGTTGAGTAGGTCGATGGAGGCCGCATGGTCGCTCAGGGTATTGGCAAGGCCGGAAACGTCGCTGATTTCATGGCTGTGTCCCAGGAGCGCATACTTTTCCAGGTCCACCACGCGGGCCAGGGCGTCCGGGTCGATGATGGCCGAAACGCTTGCCGCCGCTCCCACAATGTTGATGATGTTGAACGTCACCATCTTGCTTACCGGGCTGCCCTGGGGCCTCATCCACTCCGGCTTGCTCTGGAGGGGCAGATAGGAATAGGCGACGTCGCCCTCGCCCTCCGGGTCCTTGATGTAGAGCATAACGCCCTTGATGTAGAAGCCGGTCTCGACACCCACGCTGGTAGCCTGGACCACCACCGTAGCCTCGCCGGTGCCGGTGTTCTCGCACTTGGCAATCATGGCGTCCCCGGCATATTCAACCGGGGCGGTCAGGTCCTCGGCTGCCGTCCCCTCCGGGAGTTCGCCGCTGTCCAGCTCCGCTTTTGTGAACTGGATGCCGCCGCTTCCGGCCATGACTTTACCCAGGGCGGTGTAGCCGCTGTTGAGCAGCACCGCGCCCTCTTCGCTCTCCGCGATGTCGGGAGAGGCCAGGATTTCTCTGTTTGGCATGGTATTACCTCGCTTTCATAGATGCAGTTATCGACACGTCCTCCCACACGGCCAGGCCCACATAGCTGCGGGCGGTTGCCGTGCGGAAAGGGGTTGTCCGGGGTTTCGCCTCAATCTCGTTGTAGATCAGCGCCGGGACCGCGTAGTAGCTCCGGGACCGGGCTGTGTGGTAGGTCCGCAGGAAAACACGGGTCCCGACGCCCGCCGCCGCAATGCGCTTCATCAGTTCCGCTATCAGGGGTGCGGCCTCCAGGCGCTCATAGTCCAGGACAGCTTCATCGACATAAATCCAGATTTTCGCCGGAAACAGCTCTCGGACCTCTATCTCCGATACATCCACGTTGAAGAGCGAGGCCGCAGCGGAGATGATGGTGTCGATGTCACCGCCGGAAAGCAGCGCAATCATCTTGATTTTGATGAGCAGGCGGTAAAAGGTATCATCCGCCCCACCGCGAGCGACGCCGAAGTTGGCCCCGTAGCGGTCCAGGACGGACCCTCTGGCGTTGTCTATGTCATCCCATAGCTTGAGCCGGTCCGCGTTCTCATGGATGATTTCAAGGCCCCAGGCGAGGGTCCCGAATAGGCGTCCGATGTTCGTCTCCATGGGGAGGCTGTGGCGGCTGTTGCGGATGTCTGTCCGGGCGTAGGCCCCGGTCAGGTACTCCAGCATTTGAGACAGGTAGCCGTAGCTCATCAGCTCACCTCCGCGATGGTGATTTTGTCGGTCGAGGTCACGGCCTTTTCCCTGGTGTCAATGACGATATTCTCTTCCCCGTAGTCACTGGCGGTTTCGCTGATGCCCAGGTCGAAGTCCACCACGCCGGGGACAGACAGGATGACACCGGGCAAGGCCATGTAGAGGACGTCTGAGCCGATGGTCAGGCCGCCTCGCACGTCGCCGCCGATGTACTCCACCAGGGCCTCCTTGATGCGGTCCTGCCCATCGCCGGGGAAGTCGCTGTTGGTCTCCAGGTTCTTGATTTGGATATACACGGCAACGGTGGTCGGCCTGGAAAACTTGATATTGATGCTCTGGCCGCTCTTGGCGATGACGGCGATAGAAGAGCTGCCGGAGGTCTGGATGCCTGCCGCCTTGCGCCGGAAGATGGCCTGCGCGATGTCGGCGTCCAGGCCGCCGTAGACGATAGCCTCAATGCTGTGCGGGGGGAGGCCCAGGGCGTCGGTTTCGTCGGTGTCGTTCTCATAGCAGATCGCGGAGTAAACCGCGTCCACGTTCTGCATAATTTCACCGGCGATGGCGTCCGCGTTGACGCCGCCCGCATAGTCCACGGACTGATAATAGCGGTCCCGGAACTCTTCATCGGTTTCCCGGCCACGCCCGCCGTCGATGGCTGCCGGGTTCGTGCAGGCGCTCACGCCGTCCATGGGGTTTGTGATTTCCTTGACTGTCTCGGCGGCCACGTTGTAGTCCGCTCCGGTCTCCACGGCCTGAACCGGCAACGTGACTTTCCCGGTATCGTCGATGCGGCCGGCGGCCAGGACTGCATACTGCAATCCGGCCACGGTGCGGACCAGGAAGCCCACGGGGATAGGAGTACCGGCGGCGCCGGTGAACTCGACGTAGCCGGACGCCTTTTGCGCGGGAAGCAGGGACAAGCCGATGGCTTTCCCCAGGTTGTAGAGGCTGGTCCCTACCGCCGTATCAACGAATCGGCTATTGTAGACATCTTCCATGAGGCTGAACAGGATGTTCAGCATCCATGCGAAAATCCGTAGGAAGATGCCCAGGGGGGACCGGACGGTCAGGTTGGCCTTGCTCCCGAACAGCTCCCGCGCCTTGTACTCGATGGCGTCCAGAAGCTCTACGTAAGTAGGCCGGTGGAAGCCGCGCTCGGTCACGCCCCACTCTTGATTGCTCATGCTGTGCTCACCTCCGTAGTGATGGTATTGCCGCTCTGGAGGCGGCCAGTCACGGAGACCTCCAGGCCCCGGCCCGCAAGCTCATAGTCTACGGCGCTCACTTCGGCAACCTGTGGCTCCTGGAAGACGGCGTTCCGAATTACCTCCGGGATTTCGTCATCCTCCAGCTCGCTCCGCTTCTTGCCCATGATGCGCTCGTACTCTGTGCCGTGGGTGGGGTCAAAGGGGAACTCCCCTCGGTAGACCTCCAGCGTCAGCCGGACGGCCTGGGCGGTGGTATCATCGCCCGATACGGTCTCCAGCACTCCGGCGTCATCGAGGATGAGGTCTCTGCTTTCGGGGTCAATTTTAAGGGTCCAGTTATCTTGCATATCTCACCCTCCGATCAGAACGTCCCCGCTGCCAGCGGAGACGGCCCCGGTGCCATTGTGGGCGGCCAGGGCGTCACCGATGCGGGCGGCGGGCTTTCCGTTGATGAAGACGCTTCCGCTGCCCTGGGCGATGCTCCCTTGGCTGCTCCCGCAGCAGGCGTCATTTTCGGTCGTGGTGCTTCCGACGTAGGCCGCCGGTTGTCTGTTGATGAAAACGTCCCCGGAGCACCCGCCGGAGATCGTTCCCGTGATAGGGAGGGGACCGTGTGGGGTGGCGTGTCCGTTGTGCTCCCCCGCTGTGGTGCCTTGTATGGCGTCCCCTTGCCGTGCGGCTCCAGGCATAGCGCATACCTCCCTCAGTTCAGGTTGACGGTGCCGCCGCTTGTGGTGAGGTCGCCCGTGATGGTGACATTTCCCTTGATGGCGATGCCGCTTGGTGAGATGGACAGGTACACGCCGCCGTCGGATGTCCCCAGGCTCAGGGACCCGGCGGGGTGGCCGGATATGGAATTGCCTCCGGTGCGGATGCCGCCCACAAAGACAGCATCATCCCCGCTGTGCAGGCGCTCGGTGTTAGGGTCTGCCTCCGCGCCTCCGGCGATAACGGCGTCACTGTCCCGGTCCAGGTAGACCACCACGCCGATATCCCCGGCCTTGTAGACAGGACGGATGACAAAGCCGCCCCCGTAGATGGTAGCCACGGGGACGGCCAGGACCGGCGGCTTGGTCTGGAATGTGTCTTCGTCGGGATAACGGGTGATCGGCTGAACATCGACGGTCAAGGCCGCCTCATCAAAGGCAAGGACCTTTACAACGTCCGCAACGCAAAGGCCCGCCGCGTCCGCCTGTTTCTTGGCGTCCTCATAGGCTTGCTTTCGGTTTTGTCTCGGCATGGCAAGGTCCCTCCTTTACGCCGGTTTCATTTCGATGGTGGTTTTCCAGTTGCCTTTCGGTGTTCCGGTGTGCTTGCCCTTGGCAACGATGAAGCGCCCGTTGAGGCTCTGAGACTGGATGACAACTTGCTCAGCCGGTCCGATATGGTAATTGAGCAGGCACTCGCGGGTCACATAGTTGTCTCTT
>OJRR01000075.1_pt1 | contig 41570 bp, 51 predicted proteins | sample 1599251 | NCBI WGS metagenome assembly OJRR01 (sample SAMN03922536, study PRJEB24848) | human gut metagenome | isolation source: stool sample | host: Homo sapiens | place: Germany | collected 2010-05
ACTCATTAGAACCAAAGCAGATGTTGTAATAGTTAATGTAGATTTGTTAAACATAATAAATTCTCTCCCTAAAACATAAAATTTTTATTTAAAATAAATTTTTGCTCAAAATAAAATCACTAAAAATCATTTTGTTCTATTTACTTGAACATTTTCAATATATTTTATAATCGCTTCAGCCACTTCATCTAATGAAAATTTACTTACATTTACAACTAAATTATAATTTGTAGGGTCTCCCCATTCTTTACCCGTGTAATAATTGTAATATCTTCCTCTTTTTTTATCTTCAATATTTAATTCTTTTAGAGTTTTACCGCCATAGACATTTTTACCTCTTTTAGTTCTAAACTCATCATCAGCAGTAACAAATATAGAAAAATGATTTGGCAAATCATCAAGTACAAAATCAGCACATCTTCCCAAGATGACACAACTTCCACTATTAGCTAATCTTCTAATAGCTTTTGCTTCAGACAAAAATATACCTCTACTTGCTTCACCTAAATTAATACCAAATGAACGAAATGGAAAAAATGCCATAGTTAATGGATTAACAGTATTTTCTAATTCTAATAAATCATTTTCATTTAAATCATCAGTTTCCAATTTAGCTGCTGCAATATGCACGATTTTTCTATCATACAATTTAATATTCAATTTTTCAGCTAATATCTGTGCTAATTCACGACCACCACAGCCGTATTTACGGCTAATGCTGATAACAATATTTTTATCCAATCCAATTCACCTATCCTTCATTTTGAATATATTCTTTTAATTCACTTTGTTTTTCTTTTGGTATTCTTTTATCTGAAATCAATACAAATGCACCGAATACAGTAAATACACCTACAACAGCACCTAAGAATAGATATGCTACTTTGAAACCAACTGTATCATAAAGATTTCCTACAATTGGAGATAAAATAGCTGAACCTAATTGGTTTGACAATTGATAACCTACTAAATACAATACAGAAGACAATCTTGTATCAAAGTTCTTAGCCAAATATTTAAATACAGATACTAATAAGATAGATAATTCAATAGCGTGTAATAATTTAATTATCGAAATACTAATTGGGTCATTTGCAAGTCCAGAACCAATCATTCTAAAAGTCATGATAGAACCAGCTAAAATTAAGCCATGTTTTGGACCAATTTTATTAACAATAAATGGTGCTATACACATACCGCCAGCTTCAAGGAATATTTGTAAAGAGTTCAAATAACCAAAAACTTCATTACCTTGTTCAACAGTTGGGAATAAAGAAGCATAGTAAATAGCAAATTGTTGGTCAAATACACCATATACGCAAGCAGAACCTAAAATAAAAATCATGAAAAGCCAAACATCTTTGATACTGAATAAATGTTTTACATTTTTCAAATTAATTGGTTCAGATTTTATAAAATCAGCCTTACTTTCATCAATATGAACAGTCAATAATATTAAAAAGAGAACAATTGCCCCACAAGAAGCCATCCAGAAAATAAGGTCTGGATCATAGTTAAATGCACGACCTGCACAAAATACACCTACAGCAGCACCAAGAGAACCCCATGCACGAGCACGACCAAATTCAAAATTATAAATACGACCACATTTTTCTATGAATGATTCAATAACAGCTACACCTGCATAATACGCAAGACTTAAAACAAATGAACCAATAACTGCCCCAACATAAAAGTTATTTATCAATAAAGGTTCATAAACAAATACGAAAAATGGACCTGTTAAAGCAACTAATATAACGATAAAAAATAACAAATATCTTTTCATGCCAATTTTATCTGAAAGATATCCATAAAAAGGTTGTAATACCATACTAAAAATAGCATTTCCAGAATAAATTGTTCCGATTTGCATACCAGTTAATTGAAGTTTTTGACCAAACCATATAGGTAGAAAAGCAAAAAATACCAACCAGGAAAAGAAATATACAAAGAAGAATGCACTTAATTTCCAATAAACTGAATTTTTCATTATAAACGCTCCTTAAATTTGATAAAAATCTATATTTGTATTCATACTTCCATTTGGTATAAATACTATACCTTTTGCCTCTTTTGATGGATAAATTCTAGAACTTAAAACACGTTGTCCATCATTTATAAAAATTTCTAATGATGAACGGTCGCTGAAAATTTGTAAATTCATTTTTTCTCCAACCGGTTCGATATAAACTTCACGTTCTCCATTTACACCACAGCCTGATTTATCACGATTTAATTTAAATTTCTTAGTACCTTTATCATATGAAATTACTGTTTCTTCTGTAGCTGATACACGTAATTTTAAGGCAAAGCCCTGTGCATTTTTTAAATCAAAATCTATATCTAATTTATAACAATCACCATTCACATCATCAAAAGAAATAACATCCTCTATTACTTGCTCATGATGTGTTTTTAATTTATATAATTTACTCAATTCTTCAATAGGTTTGCTATAAATCATATTATCTTTTACTTCAAGAACTCGTGGTATACTCATCATACCAGCCCAATGATTTTCTTGTTCTGGCATATTACTTTCCCACATATCGAGCCAAGCAATCATTAAACAACGATTATTTTTTTCATCTTGCATTATCTGTGGTGCATAAAAATCAAAACCATAATCTAATAAATCAAACTTGCTATCTCTATGGAATATACCTGTTTGATAATCCATCTTTCCTAAGAAATATCCAGATTGATGTACATTTAAGAATTTATTACCTTCTGGTTTTACACCTTGTGGAGATAAAATTAACGCCTCATGACCATTAACTTCTGCAAAATTAGGACATTCCCACATAAATCCTAAATTTTCTTTTACACTAGATGTAGCCATAATATTCAAAAATTCCCAATTAATTAAATCTTGAGATTTATATACAACTACTTGCCCACTTTCCTCTTTAGTTTGCACGCCTACTACAGTGTAATACCAATCTCCATGTTTCCAAACCTTAGGATCGCGAAAATGCTCTGTTTTTATATTTAAATTTTCAGGTAAAGATTTAATTACAGGATTGTTTTCTACTTTATCAAAACACAAACCATCATGGCTAACAGCTAAACATTGTGTTTCAATTCTATCATTACCACCATTACTATTATCTAAATCTACATGACCTGTATATAATAGATATAAATTTCCATCTTTTTCAATAGCACTACCAGAAAAACAACCATCTTTATCATATTCATCAGTAGGCGCAAGCGCTATTGGTCTAAGTTCCCAATTTACTAAATCTTTACTAGCTACATGACCCCAATGCATAGGACCCCATTGGCTAGAATATGGGTGATATTGATAGAATAAATGATATTCACCTTTATAAAAACAAAATCCATTAGGATCGTTTATCCAATTAGCTGGTGCAGCTATATGGTATTGTGGTCTCCAATAATCATTCTGTGCAATCGTCTCCATTTTTTGTTGAAATTTCTCAGCTTTTAATAGTGCTTCATTATGTTTCAAATTTTTCACTCCTATTATAATAAATTTATAAAACCGGTTCGATTTTTGATTAAAAATATTTGGAAATATAAAAATCTACTCTATATCAAACGCGTTTTATATTTCCTGAAATAATAATATCACTATCTTTTTAAAAAATCAACATTTTTTTAAAACAACAAAAAAGAATTTATTTTCTGATATTTATATTGATAAAAGGATTTATTCCTTTTATCTTAGCAAGTATCACCATATCGTATAGATATTGGCACAATTACCTCTTTTTCTATATTTTCGTTTTTTATCAAAGAAACTATCATTTCTGCAGTTTTTTGAGCTAATATATTTATAGGTTGAACAATAGCAGTTATATTATAAAAACTACTTTCTGTTATAAAAGTTCCATCATATGCTATAAATTTTATATCTTTTGGTATGTCTAATTTTCGCTTACGTGCTTCACCTAAGCATGCACAAACCACCATATCAGCACCATATACACCATCAATATGGGGATATTTTTCAAATACATCGACAGCAACTCGCTTAAAATAGTTCATGTCAAATTTATTCCATTCCATTTCATAATTTATCACTTCAATTCCATTTCTAGATAATTCATCTTTAAATGCACTATGATGTAAATATGCTGACATTGAACTATTTTTTATACCTGTTATTTGTAGAGGATACTTACAACCAGCCTTTAACATTGCTTGAGCTGCTAATCTTCCACCTTTCTCATGATCTGAACGAATAATCGGTATTTTATTATTAATAATTCTATCAAAAGCCACAATAGGTTTATTGACATTATCATATAAATCAACTTCTAAAGAATGACAACCCATAATAATACCATCTATCATTTGTCTTCTTAACATGTCTACAATTTCATGTTCCGCATTCTCTCTTTCAATCGTTGAGCAAACCATTATTTTATAATTATATTTATAAAGTGCTATCTCTAATGCACCAATAAAAGCCCCAAAAAAAGGATGTGCTACATCAGGTACAATAATACCAATTATATTTGTACTATTACGATATAAATTTCTTGCTAACTCATTCGGTACATAATTTAACTTTTCTATTGCATCTAATACTTTTTTTCTTGATGCCTCTGATACATAACCCTTATTATTCAATACCAATGATACCGTACTTGGTGCCACCTGTGCCAATTTAGCTACATCACGAATACTAGCCATATCTTAACCACCTTATGATACAAATACTTACAATAAAATTATAACATAAATTAAATAGGACAAAAAATCAAAAATTTTTCTTCTGCCTATTGATTTTTTCTGTAAAATTGTTTATTATAGGAATTGTGAGTTAGCACTCACTTATAAAGAGTGCTAACAACTATAAATTAACTTAGTTATAAAATCTATTTACGCATAGGAGGAATATACAATGATTAAGCCATTAGGCGACAGAGTTGTTATTAAAGTTTCTGAAGGCGATATTAAAACTGCAAGTGGTATCGTTTTACCAGATACAGCAAAAGAAAAACCACAAGAAGGTACTGTTGTTGCAGTAAGCGACGGCAAATATGTAGAAGGCAAAAAAGTTGCTCTTGATGTAAAAGTAGGCGACAAAGTAATCTTCTCTAAATATGCTGGTACTGATGTAAAATTCGATGGTACTGATTATTTAATCGTTAGAGATAGCGATATCTTAGCTGTTGTTGAATAATTAACAGAAACTAATTAATTACAATTTTAATGTATAATCCTAGGAGGTTCTTTATAAATGGCTAAACAAGTATTATTTGGCGAAGAAGCTCGTCAAGCTCTTGGTAGAGGCGTTGATGCACTCGCTAACGCTGTTAAAGTTACACTTGGCCCAAAAGGCAGAAACGTTGTTTTAGATAAAAAATTCGGTGCTCCAACTATCACTAACGATGGTGTTACTATCGCTCGTGACATTGAACTTGAAGATCCATTCGAAAATATGGGCGCTCAGCTTGTAAAAGAAGTTGCTACAAAAACTAACGATATCGCTGGTGACGGTACAACTACTGCTACATTACTTGCTCAGGCTATGATTCGTGAAGGTATGAGAAACGTAGCTGCTGGTGCAAACCCAATGGTTCTCAAAAAAGGTATTGAAAAAGCTGTTGCTGCATTAGTTGAAGAAATCAAAGCAAAAGCTCAAAAAGTTGAAGGTAAAGAAGCTATCGCTCAAGTTGCTTCCGTATCTTCCGCTGATGAAGAAACTGGTGCATTAATCGCTGACGCTATGGAAAAAGTTGGTAAAGATGGTGTTATCACTGTTGAAGAATCCAAAGGTATGCAAACTAACCTTTCCGTTGTAGAAGGTATGCAATTCGACCGTGGATACATTTCTCCATACATGGTTACTGATACAGATAAAATGGAAGCTGTTATGGATGATCCTTTCATTCTTATCACTGACCGCAAAATCTCTGCAATCGCAGACATTCTCCCAATCCTTGAAAAAGTTGTAAAACAAGGTAAAGAACTCGTTATCATCGCTGAAGATATCGACGGTGAAGCTCTTGCTACTATCGTAGTTAACAAACTTCGTGGTACATTCAAAGCTCTTGCTGTTAAAGCTCCTGGTTTTGGTGATCGTCGTAAAGCTATGCTCGAAGATATTGCTATCTTAACTGGTGGTAATGTAATCAGTGAAGAACTTGGTCGTAAACTTGATAGCGTAGAACTTGAAGACCTCGGTCGTGCTCGTCAAGTACGTGCTTCCAAAGAAGAAACTACAATTGTTGACGGTTTTGGCGACAAAGCTGAAATCGCAGCTCGTGCTGAAATCATCAAAAAACAAATCGCTGAAACTTCTTCCGATTTCGATAAAGAAAAATTACAAGAACGTCTTGCTAAATTATCTGGTGGCGTAGCTGTAATTGAAATCGGTGCTGCTACAGAAGTTGAAATGAAAGATAAAAAACTCCGTATCGAAGATGCTTTAAATGCTACTCGTGCTGCTGTTGAAGAAGGTATCGTTGCTGGTGGTGGTACTACTTTCATCGATATTCAACCTGCTCTTGAAAACATTGAAGCTGAAGGCGATGTAAAAACTGGTGTTGAAATCGTAAAACGTGCTATTGAAGAACCAGTTCGTCAGATCGCAAACAATGCTGGTCTTGAAGGTTCTGTAGTTGTTGAACATGTAAAATCCGCTGGTGTAGGCATTGGTTACAATGCTTTAGTTGGCGAATACATGGATATGATTGCTGCTGGTATCGTTGACCCTGCAAAAGTTACTCGTAGCGCATTACAAAATGCTGCAAGTATCGCTGCTATGGTTCTCACAACTGAAACAATCGTTGCTGATAAACCTGAAAAAGCTGATCCTGCTGCTATGGCTGGTGCTGGCATGGGCGGCGGAATGCCTGGTATGATGTAATTTAACATCTCATATCAAACAAAATTAAATAAACAAATTAAGCCTAGTGAATTTTCACTAGGCTTTTTCTTTTACACTATCACTATTATTTTTTATAATAAAATCTATAATAAAAAATTAAAATTCGAGGTGAATTTTTTATGATATTTTTATCTATGTTATTGCTAGGTACATTAATTGGTTTTGTTGGAGCAGGTGGCGCTGGTGTTACTATTACATTACTTACAGTTGGTTTTAACATTCCTATTCATATAGCATTAGGTGTTGCCTTATCTTCTATGGTTTTTACTATGATATCTGGTGTTATAAGCCATTTACGTGAAAATGAAGTAGAATTAAAAACTGGTCTAATCATTGGTTTAGGTGGAGTAATTGGTGCTTTCGTTGGTGCTAAATTTTCCACAATCATACCCGAAAATATTTTAAGTATTTTTACTGCTTTAATGATTATTCTATCAGCTCTAATTCTGTATATAAAAGTATATCACAATGATTTATTAAATAAATATTTAAAAGTTCCAACTACATCATTAGATGGCAAAAAATTTTATACCTATGGTATATTAGTCGGTTGTATCAATGGCTTTTTATCTGGTACTTTTGGCATAGGAGCTGCTGCTTTTATTCAAATTAGTTTATTAATTATATTCGGTGTTCCACTTTTAAAATCCATCGGAACATGTATGTTGATTATTCTTCCTATTTCTGCTTCTGGTGGTCTAGGCTATCTCATTTCTGGAAATTTAGATTTCACTATTTTTCTACAAACAGTAGCAGGCTTAATGATAGGTGCTTTTATTGGTTCAAAATTTACACATCTAGCACCAAAATCAATCTTAAAATTTGCCATTGTCGCTATGCCAACAATTGGGGGCTTAATTCTTTTATTATTCCACTAAATAAATTCTGTAAATTTTATTATTTACCTATATGGATTTATCTGTGGTAATTTACAAGCAAACTCTTTTAAATAATCTATTTTAAAATTTTCATTCCAATAAACAATACTATTTCCCTCAAATTCATCAACTTTACCTTCAAAAAGACACTTAAAATACCAAACAACCATTGTTTTATTATCTTTATGCCAAAAATCTTTTATCTCCCATGATAATACCGTATTCTTTTTATTCCATTCATGAAACCAACGTTTTACTTCTAATAAATTCTCATACTTTACACCATAGCTCTCTATATATTTTATATTTTGTGAAAAAATATTCTCCATTCCTAAATCTTTTTTATAAATCCACATTTTAAACCACAAATTAATAATTTCTTCTTTTTGATACATAAAAAACTTCCTTTCAAAGTAAAAATTATTGACTTAGAGTTTACTTCAAATGCTATTATATTCTTAAGTATAAAACTTAACAAGGACGTGATAATATGACTATTAAAGAAGTAAGTCAAAAATACGATCTCAGCCCCGATACTATTCGTTATTATGAACGTATTGGTTTAATTCCACCTGTGCCACGCAAACCAAATGGTATTCGTGATTTTGACCAAGAATCATGTAATTGGATTGAATTCATAAAATGTATGCGTTCTGCTGGCATACAACCAATTTAAAAACATTTAATAACAAAGGAGTTTTTTATTATGACAATCAAAGAAGTTAGCGAAAAATATAATATTTCTGCTGATACTATTCGTTACTATGAACGTATTGGTTTAATTCCACCTGTACCACGTAAACCAAATGGTATTCGTGATTTTGACCAAGAATCATGTAATTGGATTGAATTTGTCCGTTGCCTTCGTGATGCTGGAGTTCAAATTGAAGCATTGATTGATTATGTTCATTTATTTTATCAAGAAGGTACAGCAGAAGCTCGCAAAGCTATTTTAGTAGAACAACGTGACCGTCTCCAGAAACAAATTGATACTATGAATTTAGTTATTGAACGCTTAAATAAAAAAGTAGATCGTTATGAAGAAATCATTATTCCAGCCGAAAAAAAATTATTGAATAAAAAAAGAGAGTAGTTAATCTACTCTCTTTTTTATTTCTAATATTTTACAGATTCTCACTTGCATCATTCCTAGCTTTTGATAATATTCTTTATATTTATTCTTCCATCTTAAGATACTTCTCTTATACATATTTAATATAGCCAAAACAATATTAAATGTAAATAAAAGCATCTATTTTTTTAAGTATTCTATTGTCTTTGACGAATTTGATATTTCGTTTCAATATTATTAGTTATATAACCTCTTTCTCTTAATCCATTGGTTATTTCTGAATAAATATCATTACCATTTGAGTCTTTGATGGTAATAATTAAAACGAATTCTTGTGATGGTACATACAATCCATTTCGGGGAGTTAAGTCAACTCTAAGTTTCCATCCGTCTTCTAGGCTTATTCCTCTACTTAACTTTCTGTAGTAGGATTTTATAGGACTCCATTTGAACCCGTGTTCTACTCGTGCTGCTTCAAATTTTTCATCCCATTTTGATTCAAGAGGAACTTGTCCCTTATAATCAATTTTTCCATCAGCTATATATGAATATGTTCCAAAACTAACATCAATATTAGTTCTACAATATTCACGACCATATTTTGGGTCAAGAGGCGGTAAGTAAGCAAGAGTCATTCCTATTTCACCAATATACTTATTGTTTTTGATAAGAGATTTTGGATATGGGAAATCATACATTTCCAGATGCGATTTCTGAGATATTTTTTGTTTGAAAATAAGTGTTACACAATCTTTACTACATTGTAAAATATCTTGTGTATCAGCAGAAGGGATTCCAAATCCATAATATTTAATATTGTCTGGATGTTCATCCAACAATTCGCGAGAGTTCATCCTTGCAGAATGTATTAACATTGCTTTAGCAAGGAGTAGATCTGGCTCAATCATTTCTTCATATATAGAGGCATATTTCTGCAAAGATCGAGGAGTTGAATAACTTGTGCCATTACCCTCAATTATCCTTCCGCTAGAATCCAATCCTTTTACTCCTAAACCATCAATTTGATATGATGCAGAATAATTACCACCATAATCAACAATGTCAGGCTTAACAATATAATTAGCACCAGGTCCTCTTCGGCTAAAAGGTGAAGGTTCATTAAATTTAACAATCGAATTTGCAGAATCAAATAATGCAACAGAACCTACTGTTATAGCACGAACAGAGTCAGCTGGTGATATAAGGCGATCATGCTCACCAATACCTTTTTGAGGTGGCCAGTTTCTAAGCGGTAGACTATTTACGTTTCCGCTAGAAACAAAGATTTGTACATGATATTTATCTTGTATATAATCTAAAAATATCCCTAAATCAGACATTGAACCATCACAAGGTTTATTTTCAATACCTAAAGATAAATTCCATATTTTAGTAGTAAATGAATATTTCTCCATTACTTCTTCAATAACTTCCATCAAAGTATCTTCTGTAATGGAATCAGTTAATCCAAAATTTTTATCACTATTTGGAATGGCAACAATATCTACAAATTTAAAACGATATGCTGTGGACGCAGAAATACCATTCAAAATATTTCCATATTGTATAGTTGAAGCAATAAATGTAGCATGTTGTGGATTTTGATAAACTCTATTTATATATTCTTCACGTGCAACAATATAAGGTTGTAGAAATGGATTATCATCACTTATTCCGCCATCAATAATTCCGATGGTAACATCGCTATCTCGGTACTCAGAATTTAATAAAGTTTGTAACTCAGTTGCCGAAAAATCATTCTGAGGAAGAGAGTACTCTTGAAAAAAACCAACAGTTTTTACTCCGTTAATAGAAGCCAATTTAATAATATCATTATAAGAAGTAATCTCTATCTTTAAAAATTTAATCTGATCGCCATATGAAATAATTTCATATTTATCTTTAAAATGAAGTGAACATAATTTTCGTATCACATAGTCCCAAATTTGTGCATTATCAAAGTCGTCATCAAAATCAAAGATTTTAAGTTTAATAATTTTTTTAATAGAGTTAAAATCTTCCTGTGCAATAGACTGGAGTGTTGGTGAAATTTTTTCTTCTGGTTTAATAGGTTGAATATCAATTATTGCAGTCATATTGGCTTGGAATTTTTGTGATGGTGGATTTTTTACCATCTCTATTGTTTCCTGAATATTTTTTCTGTTGACTTTAATATATATTTCATCTAAATCTTCGCTACCAATAATTGGGCAATTCTTACACAGAGCAGATGGTTTATGTGATTTTGCAATAGCTTCAGGTTTTACTGTTATTTTTCCTACAGCGGGGATTGCTTCATTTTCATTAAAAACATCTGAATAAAAAGATAATAAAGTTTCAAACTTGTCAGTTATTTCTTTTTTTAATTCCGGAGTTACTTCTCCGAAAAATTTCAACTTTCCACCTCCAGTATTCGGAACAATATCTGTTGCTTTGGGAAGAACCAACTTTATTGGTAAATTGTTTTCACTCATAATTAAACCTCTTTAACAATTTTTTGAATAGTTGTTTTTGAACTACCTAAGATATCAGCAATTGTCTGTAAACTAAAAACTTTTGAATCTTTGCTTCGTAAATATTTTGCCTTTATTTTTAATAGTTCTCGTGAATCATTACAATTTTGAGGAACGATATTTTTGGTAATAAACAGTTCTTCATAAATACTAGATACGCTAAAAGAAGAGTTATGGATAACAGAGTTTCTTATAGCTTTAGTTATAATCTCTTCTATATCAGAACCACTTTGTCCATCAAGTAAAGTTGAAATTTCTAAAATTTCTTTTTGAGTAAATTTACATATACCATTGGAAAATAAGGTGACTAATGCTGCAATAGCGTCTTTATCAGGCAGTTCTATTTCTAATTTATAGTCAAATCTTCTCCATATTGCAGGATCAAGTAACTGCTGATGATTGGTAGCTGCTAAAATTAAGCTGTCTTTGCTCATTGTATCAATATTCTGTAAAAGACTATTAACAACACGTTTCAACTCCCCAAGTTCGTTGTTATCATCTCTAGCCTTAGCAATAGCATCAAATTCATCTAAAAATAATACACAAGGCATTTTTTGTGCAAACTCAAATAGGCTACGAATATTTTTAGCAGTAGTACCAAGGTATGAGGAGATTAGACTATCTAACCTAGCAATAACGAGTGGCAAATTTAATTGTTTAGCAATTAAATAGGCACATTTAGTTTTTCCACATCCAGGTGGTCCATATAACAATAGTGAGTTAGATACATTTATTCCAAGAGAGTTAAGTTTATCAGCATTTTGATAACTTAAAATAAATGAATCTAATTTTTCTTCATTCCGTTTTGAGAGAATAACTTCAATATCATTTTGATATGGGTAAATAATATCAGCAAGGTTCATTCTTGATTCAGTATCTACAGGAATAGCAATAGAATTAGAACTATTCATAGGAGTCAAGGTGGACTCAGTTTGAGCAGATAATAGACGTTGAAATTTAGTTGCAGAGCGAAAATCATTGTCTTTTTCCAACTTTGATACTAATTGTTTTGTATAATTAATAACTTTGACTTGATCGTGCTTTAATGCACCTTCTATAATCTTGCCAATTTCAATAGAATATTTCATCATTACACCTCCTATCCTATTATAAAGGAACGAAATGCAAATGTAAAGAACGAATACCGTTTAAGACGGAACGAATATCAAAATAAAACGCATTATATATTAATTTTTAGGAACTTTTCCAGATTACATTTCAATATATTCTATATAGGTCATGTTTTAGCAGTTATGTGAAATTTATCCTTTTTATATGGTATCGTAGGCTACCTACATACAGATCAGTATGCATAGCTTTTTATCAAATACGAGCATAAAGTCCCTAAATTTATTTATGAAAATATAAACTCGTAAAAAAATAATGACTTGATATCATTATTTACTTTTTTAATAAACAATCAAATTTCTAATAAATTTATAAAAATATAAAAAACCCCCACTACCTAAATTATTTTCTAAGTAATAGGGGCTTTAGCGTACAAAAGAAAACGTTATTTAATTATACTAGGATATAACTCCTTTTTTAAAAATTAATCTGCCACCCAATTGTGGCTGTATCCTTATCTAAATACATCCATGTTTTATCTTTGGATGCATATAAACCTAAACCATTGGAACCACCTCCCACACCGATTGTATAACTCTTATTCTCCTTGCTTTCGTATTTGTTCAATAATGTTTTGGCACGCTCCAACGATTGAGTCAAATTGTTTACTTGTGTCTGTAACATTGTTGATTGAGTTTGCAAGATTTCCGACTGTTTCTGCAATGTCTGAACTTGTGTCTGCGATATCTGAAGCTGTGTCTGCAATGTCTGATTTTGTGTCTTGAGCGTTGCTAAGTTCTGTTCTAACGTCATTAATTTAGACTCCGTTACTAGATACGTTTTCTCTTCCGCTAAACACGTACCAGACAAGAAAACACACAATAATAATACCGCTAATAATAGCCATGGTTTTATAGTTACCCATGAAAAAATTCTTAATTTTAGATACGATTTCATTCATAATCATTCCACTTCTAAACATCTAATTTAGTGATGATAGCGTTATTTCTATCTTTATCACCTAAACCATCTAAGAAAAGCATATTGTCATTCATAGCGTGATATCTTGGGAAAACTGCAATTAATGGTTCTTTTGGGTTCTCTGCTGTTTTATAGATATCTTGAATAATGTGTTTTTCTTCATCTGTTAGTACATATTTAGAAATAATAGTTAAAGTTTTCATGCTTCACCCTCCTATTAACGCCAAAATTCCATTTTCTTTGTTTCATCTACTCCGCTTTCAATTAGTTCGTTATTTTTAATTAAATCAAATTTTAATGGGGCGATTACTACTTTGTTTTTATCGGCGTATATACATTTGTACGGAATTAGATTTTTCCCTTCAACTAAATTTAAATAATCATTTGTACGTAAATTCATGTTTTTATCCTCCTGTTTAAAATGACCAGTTTTATTTGCTGGTCATTTGCTGGTCATTTGCTTGTTATTTTTTAGTCGCTTTTCTTCTTCAATTTGTCTGCGGACTTCCTCAGTAATTTCTTTTTCCTCTTTTTCTATTTCATCTATAAGTTTTTGAACTGCATTTGTACTATTAGTTAATAGTTCTCTTATACATTCTAGTAGTATTTCTACTAAACAATCATCATCAAAATGTATTTTTTCATAGATATCTTCTTTATTTAACAGAGTAACGATAACATCTTTAACTGTTACATCTTCAGGTATAAAATTAGCATTTATTGCATCACTTGGATCATAATAATAATATCTTGCCCAATCTCGTATTTTTGTATCAAAATCTACTTTCGAATATTTTTCAAACATTTCTTTCCAATTATCGCACATTTAGTTTTTATCCTTTACTTTCCATTTACTTTCTAATTACTTTCCAATTATCTATTAATATTGAAATTTTATTTATTAATTAACTTTTGCATGCATGAATTGTCATGTGAAAATACTGCAATCTAATTTCATTTATCGGTTGAACATAAAAGTCGATAAATTAATAATAAATATTACAGTCTAATTGCATATCACCTATTTGTTCAGAGTCTGTATATTGCCAAAGACGACATATGCGATTAGGATTTTCAATAGCAAAACTATTTTCATGATATCCATACTGAGCCGTCCAAATAGGTATATAATCTGCGAGTAAATTTAAGTCAATAATATTGGTGAGCCAATTATAGGAACTATATAGACCTACATAATTATAATTTAGTTCATTTAATCGATTAATGAAGTTACCAATCATATAGGCTACATTGATATTATTTTTGAACATGGATTCATCTTCTGCATCATACCAAATACCAAGTTCAGGGTTTTTCCCATTTAAATATGTTTTGATTTGTTTATCTACCCAATTAGCTTCTGCTATAGCTTCGTCAATTGTTGAAGCATGAGCATAATAATATATGCCGTAAGGTAGATTATAAGTTACAGCATTATTTACATGAGTGATAAACATATCATCTAAATGAGTTTTTTCACCTATTTTTATAATAACTCCACCTATACCAATATCTTTTACTGTTTTCCAATCAATATTCTCTTGCCATGCAGAAATATCAATTACTTTCATCATAAAACACCTTCTTTTTTAACTGGTCGAATTCGACCAGTTTTTTATAGGATAACGTTAATCTGTATTTAAAATAGATTAACCGCGTCAAAATTGACACTATGAAAACCCATTGAATTCAATGAGTTTTAATTTATAAATTTTTCCACCAATTTTTTATTTTAGCTATACTATTACTAAAATATTTTGACATATATTTTGCTTCATCCTCATTGGTAGGAACAATGCAATAATGTTCTGCCATCCACATTTTAAGAGCATTATTTTTAATATTTTGAAATAAAATAATCATAACAAGTAATAATACAATAATTAACATAATATATACCTCTATTTAAAATTAAATTCATTTTTTATTGAAGTAATAGTTCCTTTTGTATCTGTCATATATATAGGTAACCATAATGCTTCAACACCACAAATTTTATTGACATCAAACCTTCCATATAACCCCACAGCTTCACCATTTAACAGAAAAACACTGTATGTTATATAACCATTTAATTTAATATTTTCTGCAGTCATTATTGAACTCTTAGTTTGTTCAATATATTCCTCATAAATATATTGAACATTTTCGTTATTTTCGTTAAATACAGTAGATTGTTCAATAATATTTTTATTGCGGTCATAAATAGTTATTCCACTGCCTTCACGACCATATATAGGTTTTTTTATAATCTTATCTGCCGAACTAACATTGAGTATGCCTTCAAAACTTAGACCACTAAATGGAACATATTTTTTTATATAATTAGATTCTCGTTTTGAGTAAAAACAATATTTATCATTTAAATAATGCAACATTGCAGGAATTCGTTTATCCTGCATAATTAAGGCTTCTGGTGGATTAACTAAATAAATTTTCCCTTCATTATGAAGTTCAATCATTTTCATTCCTATAGGATATCCATCGTTAGATTTATCTTTTATTAATAATTCAGTTGGATATAATCTATATAGAATATTTATTTTTTGGTCAGTATTTTTTACATACACACCGTCATCAAATACTTCTAACTCAGATAACGGAATTAATATTGCATATACATTTTGTGGCTTATGTTCCATAAAATTATCATACAGATATTTTGTGTTATACCAGTCTTCTTTATAATTTGGGTCAGATGCAAATGCTATTACATCATCATTGGAACAAAGATTAATAAAAATTTCTGCTAATTGTTTATTAATTTCTTTTTCTTTTAATGATATTTCTTTCGACTTAAATCTAAAATTCCCATAAAAAGTTTCTGGTATAGCACATGGTGTATCTGAATTAATTTCTATTAATCGAAAATCACCATTCATATCTTTTACAAAATCCATTCTAGATAAATTGCTAATACAATCAAATTTAGAGCCAATAAAAGACAAGTTTCCAAACAAATCATTTACATGACGTACTGATTTAACAGTTTTATGCATAGCCCAAAATAAAACATTTGATATATCAAATAAATTTTCTTTTTCTTCTTTTGTAATATTTAATGGGGTTAAACTAGGATAGCTATATCTCCAATCATCTTCTTTAATATAAGGTATTTTGTTTCTATCAATATTATCTATCCAACAACTAACTTGCACTACTTCTTCCTCCTGCACTTCCTATACCTGTTTTTCCTGTAGATATACTTGATTTAGTACCTATATTAGATACATTTTTATTTGGTGTTGTAATATTTTTAGCACTTTTGTTACTAATAGAAGATGAAGTCTTATCTTCTATTGGTTTACTATCTTTATTTGTACTACCATTTAAATTACTATCTCTACTGTAATTTCTACTATTATAGCTACCATTACCTTCATTGTAGTTTCTATTATTATAGGTCCCACTATTCAACCAAGTTCCAACAATAGTGCCTGCTAAGAAATCACTAAAACTACCACTATCATGATTTACAATAGTAATATCTTCTTTATCACTATCACGATATTGCTCTTGTGGCGGGTCTGCTCCACACCCTGTTAATAAAGATGAACTAATAACTAATGCACTAGAAAAAGCAATTACTTTTTTTAAAGTTTTGTTTTTAGACAACGTCAACTCACCTCATATCTTTTTATTTTAAGTATAAATTTAGGAAATAACCTCTGCATATTAAAAATCTATCTTTTATTATAAAAATAGCCATTTTTGTAAAATCAATAAAACGGTAATTACAAAAATGGCTTATTTTGACATATTTAATTTTTCTAATCTCTCTAAAGCTATATCATGATATACTTTAGTTTTTTCGAACCCCACAAAATTTCTATTATGCATTTTAGCTGCTACAGCAGTTGTACCACTTCCCATAAATGGGTCCAAAATTATAGCACCTTCAGGAACAATTTTTATTAAATCCTCCATTAATGGAGTTGGTTTTCCAGTGAGATGAAATTTATCGGTTTGTTTTACTGTATATTGATAACAACCATCAAAAGGACCTGCATGTAGATTTCTTTTACATTTTCCCTTAGTTGCCCAAACTACATATTCGCACTGATGACGAAAATATCCTTTATGTGGTGCTCTTGCACATCTTCCTTTATCCCATGCTATAATACCTCTCCAAATTAATTCACCAATTTGAATAGCATCTGTAGTAGATGGAAGCTGTCTCCAGTCTGTAAACATTAAAAAATAACCTCCATCTTTTAAAACTCTATGACATTCACTAATCCATAGATTACACCAATGAAGCCAAGAACGTGTATCTTTACTATCTCCTACAAAATCTGGTCTATGCACTATAGTATTTGAACCCTGTTCATATTTTTTACTTGGTGGTAAAGCTTTTTCGGAAGCTGTTCTACCACCACTACAATAAGGCGGATCTGTAATAACTGCATCTATAGAATTAGATGGTAATTGTCTAAGATACTCTAAGCTATCTCCTAATAAAATTTTGTTTAAAAAATCATTTAAATTGTTTGTCATTTTCTTATCTCCTTGTTCTATAAATTATTATGAATTATTTTAAAGTAAGTTAATTTATTTTTCTTTATTATAGGATCTGATGGTTGTTTTCTCTTTAGTATATTGAGCTAAATTATTTTTCAATTTAGCTGGAACTGGAATACCACAATTTGTAGCATTTTCTAAAATACTTAAGCCTTCGTTGGCGATATAAAACATTATGGCGATATCTCTCGTTATTGTTCCCTGATTGAAAACAATATCTGCCGTATGTGCCACCATAATAATAATGACGATGACAGCCTTTTTTGCTAATCCTCGCCAACCTTTTCTGCTATCTAATTTTTTGCTTGGATTTATCCATGCGGATAAAAGACCTGTTATATAATCTAACACCATTAATAAAAGAATAGCTTCCCACAAGTTTGACCAACTGCCGAATAAATGACTACATATAGTCCCCACTGTGGCGAAACACGCTCCCCATTCAACCTCTAATCGGACTGGTATAATCGTCTTGCAAAACGAAACCATATCCGCCAAAAACTCCTGCATTTTAATCACCTTCTTAAAATTTAATTTGATAAAACAATCCGCCAGCCATTGTAGCGTATGCGTCGTTGTTATCTACACGGTCATCTACCCACTTTTCTTTTGCCCATGCAATAGCTGAAGTAATAAGAAAAGCTTCAATCGGCGAACATTTTGCATTACGTTGAAGCTGGTCTTGAATTATATACCCTGCCATAAAATGTATGGCTTTATCTGTTGGTATGCTATCTTGTATATCATGTAAGCTACTAGCAAAGCATGATACAGATAAAGACATTAATAATATTGTTAATATAATAATTTTATGCATATTAATAACCTCCCGCAAAACCAACAAACACTATGCGTGCTTCCATATCTTTGTTTGCTGTACTCGTTATAGATATAGAATTCCCCTTACCTGAAACTGTAATAGTTGCTCCCTTATAACTTTCTATACCAGTTGTAGAAACTATATTTTGTATAGCAATATTGTAACTTCCTGTCTTAGCGTAAGCTACAATACAACGTGGTGCGTCATAGCTCGTATGAATTAAAATAAATCCTATAGCGCCTTTGCTTATATCTGTAAAGTTTTCTAAATCTATATTAGTAGTATTGTTTTTTTGTATCGTAATCTTTACTCCTTCTGTTATTCTTCTTAAAAAGAAAAAATCATTGTTTAATTCAATATCTGTTAAAGATAGTTTCTGTGTTTTTTCCACTAATTCATCATTACTTGTGTTACAATACTTTAAGCTGTATGAAAAATATAGCCTTTCATTTAAGTTTATGTTGTCGTCTATATTAATTGTACCGCCCTGTATTTCTATTAATGATGGATAATAAGGTTGACCAATATCTTCACTTAGCATGTTAGCAGTTCCAGAAGTACTAAAAATATGACATCCCTCAAACGAAATTTTTCTGGTATTTAATTTTGCTGTACCACCTATTATGCTTCCACCATCTCTATTTTCTATATGTGTACCAATAAAAGACATACCAAAACAAGGTCCATCTAATATTATGTTTATTTTATCTTTATTTGGGAATAAATAATTTCCTATACAACTTAAAACATTCCACCCATTACTAGCTAGTCTAAGACCACTTATAACATTATTTGTAAGATTTATATATTGTCCAGATAAAACAGTTTCCCCATTTAAAAAGTTACAATCTTTTATTGTAATAGGTCCCCCTGTACCTATAGCTTCTAAAGCTATACTATTAGAACCAGCAATTTGTACACCTTCCCACCATACATCATTGTTATTTTGTGCTACCCACCCTTTTTCTACAGGGTTTACAATCCTAATATTTCTATGGTTAGCATTAACAGAAGGACCATTTTGTAAAGTGTAAGATGTATCTATACAAACTTTAGCTTTATTATTACAATCTATCGTAATATTTTCTATATTAGCTATATCACAATTTTTCCTATCTATCATTAAATCCACTTCTTCTAAGCATAGAATTTTAGACAGGTTACTATTGTAAGAACCAATTACATTTTTGCAGTTTAATGTTACACTTGTTACACCAAAGATACCATTAGATATAAACAATGTATACCCATTTTTATTCGCAAAATTGTTAGCCTTATTTATAGCTTCTGTGTTGTCTGTAACACTATCACCTTTTGCTCCAAATACTTTTATATCTACAATACTATTTTTTACAAGTAATTTTGCATACAATCCTTTCTGTAAAGCTATTATACTGCCGTCATCTACCTCATCATCTCCGATATCATCTACTATTACATAATCAGCTCCGCCACCATCACCACTTTGATAAAATCCTAATGTCTTTAGTGTATATCCTGCTTTTACTTTATTACTTGCTTTCATTTCTGCTACATTATTAAAAACAAGTACATTGTTATTAGCATATACATTGTTTGCTGTTATATCACCTGTTAATTCTCCACCATACAGTGGAAGGCAAACTTTTTTAGACCAATTTTGAATTATAGATTTCATACTATCTAATGTCATATCTGTTATATTAAATAAACTTTTAAATACACTTTTATGCGCAACTTCTGAACTATCATGTTCTGTAATATTATGTTGCATTATTTCTACAGTTACTAAACCTACTTGATTTATTTTAGCTGTAATTAACTCTGAATTAGAAATTGCAACATCTATATTATATGAAGCATTAACCACTTTATTTGTACTTTTGGCAGGCAAATAATCTGGTTTATTATCGGTAGTATACATATATAGAATTTCGCCTTCATCTGGATCAGTAGCGAATAATCCCATTTCTTTTACATAAAACCCGATATTAATATCTTGATTACTTATAACTCCAGATATTGTACATAAACCGCCATCTTGTGGTATCTTATCACTTATCTCTATATCTTTTTCTGATTTTTTCAATGCAATTAAATTACTACTATCTTCATTTGCATCTAAAATTCCACTTCCTAATTGAATTTTAGTTACATTTAATAATGTTTCACCAGCTTCAACTTTTGCTTGTAGGTTTAATCCTTTTTTTGTTAATATTGCACTATTCCAATCACTCATTCACCTTACCTCCTTTTATTTTTATTATATTAAATTGTGATGCTCTTATATTTGTTTTTATATTATTGTTTATTATTATGTTTTCATTACTTATAGATTTAATACCCATTTTTTGATATTTATATATACTAGTAATATTCCCAACACATTTTTTATTTTTTACATTAATATAATTTAAGGTATTCGGAGAAATATGATATCTACGATATAAGCTAACCTTAGAAGCATATTTTATATTCAAATTAACATTAGTATTTAAAGAGTATTTATATTCTAAATGTGCTGGTTTGTATACATTAATAGCTTTATCTAAGCCATCAAAGTCAATAAATTGATTTCCATTTAAAACAACTTCAAACCAATATTCTGAATTATGTGGAATAATATATCCACTATTTTTACCTTCACAAAATAAATTTATTAATGAATTCATAAATTTTTCTGTTACAGCATTAGCACCTTGAAACTTTAATAATATTTGATTTCTTCTTTCATCATAAGTAGCATTTGGTTTTACAGATATATTTAAAACTCTCTCCCAATCAGCCAACCTCCATGTTGCTGTTTCAATAAAGATTTGATTTTTTAAATCTAAAAGATCTACTCTTAGTTTTTCATGCTGTTTATCACAAATAAGTGCAGTATTTTTAAAGACATCATCTTTCGATAAGAAATCAGGTAAATATCTTAATGTGTATACTGGTTTTTTACGTAGAATATACATCTAATACCACCTCTCCTAAAGAAGGAAGTTCTTCTTCACTTAAAGGGATATTTTGTGTACCGCCATTTATTGTCAAATCTGTATAATCTTTTATACCACTACACTCTAAAAGTAACTTACCAACTAATGCATAAGATACATAACCTTTTTCAAAACCAATACTTTTAAAATATTCATTTAGTTTAGATTTAAATTCTTCTTCATTTTTTGAACCATCTATTTTAGCTTTTATATTTATGGTTACTATAGTGGCAGTAGTTACCGTCAAGGTAGCTTCAAAGCTACAATTATCTAGTATATGTTCTTTTACTTTTTGTATTAATGCTTCATCAGCTACTCCTAAATTTGAATCAATTATAACAACTTTTACAGTTCCTGGACCATCCCATACAGGTATACACCTAGCACTCCCAACTCCTTCCACCTCTCTAGCCCAATATTCATAATGATTTTTATTACCACTAGTGATTATATTTTGAACTTTAAAATAATAACGTTTTCGTAATTCATCATCAGTTTCTTCATCGTATCCACCAGTAGTTGGTGTTTTATTTGTTACAGAATTTATCCCTACTATAGACATTGGTATAACCGTTATTGTTTCTGCATCAACATTTCCATTTTTACCTTCCGTGACAGCTTCAATTTTTATATCTGCTGTATTTTTTACATCTATATCAGTTAAAGATTTAAATTGAATTCCACTTTCAGTAGAAAATAAACTTCCTTCATAAATATGACCATTTCCTATAACTGTTAATACGCCTGTAGCTTTAGTAGCTACTTTTCTAATTACACCAAATTCTTTTGTTTTTTTTGTTAAATGTTCGCCCCAAGATGTTTCAACAAAACCCATTTTATCTACTTGTTCAATTTCTACTTCAGTTTTAGCAACTTCTATACTATTAGCAGAAAGTGAATCATACTGAAAAGTACCTTCTACTAAAGCTGTTTTAGTTTTAGAATCAGCTAACATTTCTTTTAATATTTCTTCTTGTGTTCTAGCTTTATACATCTATATTCACATCTCCATAAATAGTTGTTAAATCAACATAACATTTTAATTTTTCCTTCTCTCTGTTAAACGTAATTGAATTTATAGATTTTATATAGGGATTAACCATTAAACATTCAATTATAATTCTTTTTAATTCAGATATTCGTTCCTCGTATGTCATTACTTTTCCGATAAACTCTTTTAAATCTATTCCATATTGACTTGAATATGCTAAATAACCATACCTATGTGTTTTTAAAGCTTTATATATCCAAACTTTTATAGCTTCATTACCATGAACAATAACATGATTTCCTGCATCATCATAAATAAATTTATCTGTATCAAAATTCCATGCATATTCAATAAATAAAGGTAAGTTACTTATAGAATTATTTTGTATAGTATTTCCTATAAAAGGAAAAGTATCACTCATAATTTCACCAACTTATCTGTAATAATAAAAAGCTGATTACCTTCTAATGGGAAAATACTTACAAGGTCTCCAGCTTTTAATGTATCTGTATAAATTATATCGTTTGTATAATCATTATTTATGTCATGGTTATGACTTTGATATTCAGCATATCCACTACCACCGCCACGATTTTGTGTAGCACTTACTAAATGTCCTTGTGCTTCTCTTCTATATCCTGCTAATAAATAATGAGATATATATACTTCTTTTTTAGTTAGTACTATATTATTGTATTTAATTTCTATATTTGGTGGTGGCTTTAATACAACACCTATCAGATTTGTTGTCGGAATATTATTTCTAAAAATATTATATATTTCGTCTACCAATTTTCCCATAGATTGATCAACGCTAGGTATTGGATTTCCCATTTTTACTCCTTCTTATTTTCTTTCTGAGCTTTTTCTTCATTCATGATGTTTTCAAATTCTAAGTCAATACGCATTGTATGTTGGTCCCTAGAAAATGTATGTACATCAGATTTAATATAAAATTTACCTCTCAAATATTCATCCTTAACTTCTACAGAATAAGATGATATCAATTTATAATCTCCTAAGCATTCAATCAAACCACTCTGTTCAGGTTTCTTTATCATAGAACTAGCAAATAAATTAGTATCTTTATTCGGATCGGTTTTATATACATCTTGTATCATAGAATATTTATTTATAAGGTCTTCATCTCGAATATAATTAATAACATTACCTTGCTCATCAGTAACCATTATCTGGTTAATCATATTCTCAATGCTTTCTTTATAAATACTATTTATCATATTTTTTGTAGAATCTAATACTACATCTTCAATTAATGTGCCTTTTAAAATCACATCTAAAGCGTCTTTATTCATTATTGGATGATATTTTTCTTTAGTAATTTTACTGGCTTCTGTATAAGCCATCATTATTATTTGATATCCAGTTTTTCTTTCAGCAATAAAATTTATATTTGTATTAGTCTTAGCAAGATTACCCACTTTTATACCTAATTCCCTACATATAGAAGCAGTTACATCTTCTGCTGTAATGTTTGTAAATTTACGTGTCGTTCTGGATTTATTTAAAATAAATAAATTATCATATGCCGTAATTACAACTCTAGATTCTTTTTTATTTTCTTCAATATCATAAACATTACCTTGAAAAACAATATTATTATCTTCACTATATCCTAATATTGTTTCTCCATTATTAATATTTATTATTGGTAAATTAGGATCTCTTGTGTCTTTTAAATATTCAAAAACTAATTTTCTACCAGCCTGAATTCTTGAGCCACTCCATGTTATTTTACCTATAAATCTTGAAATATCTTGTCCTTTATGAAATATTTTCATCTTTTATAAGTCCTTCAAATTTAACTTTCTAATATTATTTATAGCGAAATCTGTCAAATTATTTGATTCTACAATATTTCTCCAATGTCTATAATCTCCATAAGCTTTTTTTGATGCATCTAATATATCATTAACATCATCTAATATTGTTACTGTATCTGGGGTATTTTTAATCGATGCTCTTTCTTTTAATCCAGTAACATTGTTTATTTCTTTATCATTATTAGCCATTGGCGTATTAAGGTCCTTATATTCAATAAATTCCATAGAATAATATATATCTTTAGTACCGTCTTTTTCTTTAATATTAAAAGATTTCAAACCCATCATCTTATTAATAGGACTATCCGTTATAATCACTCGTATAGGTTTTTTACTTTCTTTCCATTTTTTAAATAATTCTACATATTCAACTGGTTCCTTTAAGTCATCGGTAACTATAAACGGATATTCATGTTTAGGACTAGGAAAAAACGAAGAAAACGTTAATCTTTCTAATATAGGGTTACCAAATAGCATTACTTCACCAGTATCAATAATATTTACAATTTTATTATCTTGTGAACTTTTATTATTATATTCAATAGGAGTAACTGGCAATATAACTTTTTCATCATCCAAAGATAAAATATATTGTCTTCGACCTTTAATTGAACCACCTAAGGCAAAAGAAAGTATATTTATTAAACTATATGTTTTATTCATAAAACTATCTAAGCTCATTAACATATACCTCCATATCCACTACTTGCTTGCATAAATTTTTTGGTTAATTCATCTGCAATTTTTTCAATATCAGCTTCTTCTCTAATTATAAAATTATTACCACTAATCGTTATATTAGGTAAAGAATTAGTATTGTTAGATAATTCTTTTCTTATTAAACGTTCACTAGTTTGAGCAGGATATATTCTACTACCTGTAGGTAAATCTACAATTTCTCCGCCACGTTCATTTATTTCCGTTAAACCACCACTCCAAAACATCGTTCCAGTAGCATTATGTCCTAAATTAGATTCTAAACCTGTTATATTAGCTCCTTTTTCTCTAATTTCACTAATTTTATCCATAACACCTCTAGCTTTACTAGATATAGGAGACCATACATTTGCATCAAGCCAACTACTTACTCCACTAAATACACTTTTTATTCTATTTGAAGCACTGTTAAAAGCTTCACTAATAGCTTCACAAACAGAATATGCTTTACTAGATATAGGCTCAAATACATTTTGACTAAACCAATCACCAATGCCACTAAATATTTCTTGGATACTATTACTAGCCTCTCCAAATTTAACAGCTATTTGTTCACCTAACCAATAAACACCTGAAACCACAGGTACTATCAACATATCTTTTATTCCGTTTCCTAATGCACTTACATAAGGAGATATTATATCTCCCATCATTGATACGCTACCAACAATAAAATTAATACAATCTATTCCGAAATTGCCAATAGGTGCTAACAAATTATTATATAATGTATTACCTACTTCCGTTATACTAGTAGTAACTTCATCTAATCCATTAATAATACTATCTCTAATATCGTTGATTAATTTTTCACCAATAATACTTCCACTAATACCACCTAAAACACCACCAATAATCGCACCTGCTCCAGTTCCTATACCTGGAATAATAGAACCAACTGTTCCACCTGCAATAGATCCTGCCTTAGCTCCTACATAACCGCCAGCTAAACTACTAGCAACACGTGCAGTTTCTAAACCTCTTTCTCCCTCTTTAGCATTATATATGCTATATGCTCCTAGAGGAATTCCAATACCTAATCCTAATTTACCTAGTTTTGCACTATATTTTTTACTACTTTCTAAACCTTTACTAAAAATACCTTTTAATCGTTCCCTCCAACTTAAAGGAGCAGGAGGTTTAGAAATAGGAGGCTGTGGTCTACTTGATGGTAATGGCTTACCATTTGGACCTAAAATAGTTGATGAATTATTATTAGGCTTTGATGCGGATGTTGTTTTCCCATTTACATAAACATTTTGAGCATTTATTACTAAATCTTTAGCAGATGCTATCTTATCTGTTCCTGTAGGCAATTTATCAGAAAGACCTTTTGACATATTAACTATATCTTTTATTTTGGTAATAGTTCCAACTGTAATACCATAAATTTTCTTTAATCCCCAAAATAAAGCTCCACCTGCTAAAACAGAACCAATTCCATCAAATGCTATAAATTTATTTGTTAAATCTACAATACCTTTTTTAGTTAAAGTAAATACATCATCTAATCCAAATCCATCTTTTAATCCAGCTGTAGCTACTTTTACAATATCCGTCAGTTCTTGAACTAATCCTCTAAGTCCAGAATTAGCACTTCCAGACATTAAAGTGATTTGAAAATTTTCCCAAGCACCAGATAATTCTTCAATATCACCTTTTAAATTATCCAACATAGTAATTGCTACATCTTTAGCTGTAACCTTATTCATTTCATTAAACATTTTAGTTACACCTTCGGTACCTTCTCGCATTAGAATCATACCACCACGAATAGCGTCAGAACCAAACATATCATACAATGTAGCAAGTTGTTCTTCTTTTGTCATTCCTTTTAATCTATCTTGTAATAGACCTGCTATTTCTGCTAATGTTTTAACCTTACCTTGTTGGTCAAAAAAAGCACTAGTTCCTTTTTCTGTAAGAAGATTTAATTTACTAAAAGCTTCGATTTGTGTTTTTGTTTTTGGTATTAAATTAGATAACATTGTTTTTAGAGAGGTACCTGCATCTGAACCTTTTAAGCCATTTTGTGCAAACACAGCTAATGTAGTATTTGTATCTTCAAAGCTAACACCTGCACCAGAAGCAACAGCTGAACACATAGATAATGCATATCTTAATTCATGCACATCTGTAGCAGAAGCATTTGCAGCACCAGCTAAAATATTCGCAGCATGAGTTGCATCATTTACTTTAAATGTATTCATAGCAGTACTCATTGTTTCAGCTGATTCAGCTAAATCCAAACCACCTGCTGTAGCCAAATTAAGTGCTGCTTCAGATGCTTCGCCTAATACATCTTTTAATTGTACACCTGCTTTTATTAATTCAGTCATTCCCTTTGCAACTTCTGTATTTCCAAATACAGTATCTTGCCCAAGTTGCATAGCACGAGCTCTAACTTGAGACATTATTTCATCTCGTGTTTGTCCATCTACTCCATCTTTTGGGATTAAAGCTTTTATTGCAGATAATTGTGTATCAAAATCCATAGGGGTTTTTATAGTATCATAAACGGTATATCCAATCCCTGCCATACCAGCCATTTGTAAACTAGTTCCCATTAACATACCATCAGCAAAATTATTCATTTTATTATTAAAATTAAATCCACTATTTGGCATATTAGTTTTTATATTTACATATGCTGTAAAAGCTTTATTTGATAAACTAGTTAATTCATTTTTAATTTTATTTGCTTGTGATGATGCTTTATTTTTTAATGATACTATTGCTGAATAATCTTTATTTTTAAATTGCTCTAATGTTGATTTTAAATTTTTTGCGGTTTGAGAGGCTTTGTCTTTTAATGATACTGTCGCCGAATAATCGCCTTTTATTTTATTTAAACTTTCTTTTAATTTTTCAGTAGACTTGGTAACTTTTAAAGACTCTCCAGCAATACCAGATAAAGCATATTGGGTTTTCTTAAGACCAGCAGTCATTTTATCTTTTAATTCTAATGTAGCACTTAAAATAAAATTATTCATTTAGTCATTCTCCTTTCAAACCCAATATGCTGGCTAATGATTTTATTATTACTTCTAATTTTTGCTGTTCGGATTCTTTTTCTTTTATCATTGCTGAATAAACAAAAAGTTTTTCCAAATAAGACAATGAAAAAAAATAATCTATTTTATGACCTTTGAGAACCAGATATGCACAAGTTGATGCCATCCAATCCTCTTCTATTAGTTTTTTAATTCATCATGTAATTTGAATTTTAAATCGTTTCCATATCCAGCACACGACATAATAGCTTTAGAAATAAACGCTATTTCTCCAGCTTTAAATATTTTATTAACAATATCTGTAGGTTCACTACATTCATATGCTTTTAACAAGGCGGAATCTTTTAATTTTGGTTCAACAAAACTTTCATAAATTAAATACTGATCACCGCCATCATCCATTTTAGTAGCTTCTGCCACTAATCCCATTGTTGGTTGTTTTACAGTAACCACACCAAAATTTGGAATTTCTATATCATATAATTTATTTTTTCTTTCTTGAATAGCTTCTTTATTCTTTATCAAATCCTGAATACTAACGATTTTTTTATTTTCCATAAAATTTTTCCTCCTAAATAAAAAAACATCTCTAAAGAGATGTTTTACTTATGCTGCAATTGTTTCAATAAATGTAGAATCTTCTGGGGTAAAACCGCCAGTATATTCTTTTTCAACTACTTTACCTTTTTCAAAACTCATTAATGTAATTTCATCAAACCATACATTTTCAATAGAAATGCGTTCTTTTTGTCCATCAACTGCATCTGGGTCTTCAATGAGACCAACAAAGCTAGCACGTGGATCTGTTCCATTTTTCCAAGCTTCAAGATATTTGTTTATATTTCTATTAATAACGTTTTTAAGAGTAAAACTTATATCTCCTTTCAAGGAAACAATTTTACTATCTACGCTATTACCATTAATAACTTCTTCTCGATTAGCTGTAACTTTAGCTTCAAATTTTACAATTTCAAAAAGAAGTTCTCCATCCCACCAAGCTTTACCATGAGAACCATTCCAACGTCTATTTCCACGATATTTATAAGCTTCTGAGTCTCTAGCAAAACGTTGCAATTCAAATGTTAAATTCTTTACTAAATAGTCTGTTGTTATTGGAATAATTGTTTTCATAAGTTTTTTACCACCTACATACTAAAATCAATTGATAAATCTTCCATCGCATTAACAGGTGTGATTCTACCTGCTAATAATAAATTTGTTCCTGTATTATATTCAAGAATTTGTTGTTCTGTCATATTTTCAACATCTTCACCTTTTAATGTTGCATAATCTTTTTGAGCCTGATAATCAATTTCTACATCATTAGTTGCAGTAGGGCTATTATCTAAAACATTTCCCTTTAATCCATTAAAATATACCTTAACTGCTGCAATAAATAACATTTTATGATTATAATCATTAATTACTTTACCAACATAATCAGACTTAAATGTATCTCTTATATCATCTTGTATCATGTCAACGCATTCGATAATTTTAATAAAACGGAAATCTTGTCCTACATCTGTTGTAAACGTAGTTAGTGAGTTACAACCACGAGCTATTTTTACACCATTACCTTCGCCTTCATCAATTAATAATAATTGTCCTTTATCAATAAGAGTATCAATATCTTCGTATTTTTCAACGCTAACAACTTCTGTTAGTTGATAATACGTAGAACTTCTATCTAAAGGCAATCCTGCTAAAATACCTGCTATACGTGCAGTATATTCTTTAGCTGTATAAATTATATACTCTTCTTCTTTTTCTTCTTTCTGAACATCTTCTTCTGCCACAAGAGATATATCTGTATATGCTTCATCTACATATCCAATTTCCTCAGAATTACCATCGTCTGCTTTATAATTAGGATTAGCTACCTTTATCTGTTCCGTACAAAAATTTATAATTCCTTTATCATCTGCTTCTTGATGAGCACAAACTGCTTTGAAAGTTTTCTTTTTATTGTTACGTTGAGATTTAACCCAACTTACTAAATCTTCTTGTTCTTGTTCGGTAGATGTTGGAGCACAGATATAATTCCATTTAATATTGGCAATTTCTTTTAAGACACTGTTCTGATTTATAGTAGCATCTTCTACATCATCATTAGGTATGGTATATACCAAAACCCTTAAAGGTGTTCCTAATAAACATTTTTTTACTAAATCAATGTTTTTAGATGTTAATCCTACTTCTGGAGTAGTTGTTGGTATATCTGTTACATCAGAAATTTTATAGCTTTTCATAATATCTGATGTTTCGTTTTTCAAAATCATGACAACAATTCCTCTAGCAGAACGAGATATTGCTGTTGTAGATTTAGTTTTAAAGGTTATTTGCACCTTAGGTAATCCAAAAACTTCTGCCTCATTAGCCATAATTTAAACCTCCTTATTCTTGAGTTATTTTGAATGAAATTTTTCTTATATTATTATCATTAGTTTTATACGTTCCAGACAATCCTTTAAGATTTCCACTAGAATCTGTAATTGCTGTTAATTCCATATTTGATAAATTATCACTATCTAAATAAGGAATTTTATCACCAACATTAACATTATCTTCAGATACTTTTTCTATTCGATAAATAGAGTTTGTTGTATCACAAATTAAATCTCCTACTAATATTTCTGTTGCTCCTGGAATATTTGTTTTACTTACTGATGAATTAGGTTTAATTTCTATATTAGCAATATGCATAACATTTTCTCCATTTGTTTGTTCCATTTTTTTATATAAATTAGCTACAGCTTCTTCTAAATTATTTAATTTAGGAGCTGTTATAGCTTCTTTACTTTTCCATACTCGAGGCTTATAGCTCAAAATATTTACCTCCTACAGAAATTTAATAAAAAAGACGCTTTTATAATAAAAGCGTCTTTCTACATATTATGCGGTTTTTAAACTAAATAATTTTTCGGATAAATTTATTGTGGAGTCACTAATAGATGTTACAGTAAAAACATCACCGTTAATATCTATAATAGTATCATTTTGAGCAATGTTTTCTCCATTGTTAATTTTATCTGCAGTAGTAGTTCCACTAGGAGTTAAAGCTTCTTTTGCAGTAAAAACCCCTTGACCTCGCGCACCATTATCGCCTTTTTCTCCTTTTTCGCCTTGTGGTCCTTGTGCACCAGTGTCACCTTTTTCTCCAGCACTGCCATCACTACCTTTTATTACCCCAATTTTTGACCATGTAGCAGTAGCAGCTTCCCCAGATTTTGTACATTTATATAACTCGAATGTATTAGTATTTAAATAAAAGTCATCAACATAGGAGTTTTCTAATCCCGAACCAGAAAATACATTATCGGAAGCCTCTCCACTAATAGATGTTCCTAGATTCCATTTTGTATTATGCACAACATCAGCCCATGTAGTACCGCCAGCACCATCAGAAAGCAGTTGTTGTCCATTTTTCCCACTACTTTGTGGTTTCGTTAATTTATTTGTTAAAGCAAGATCATTACTTTCGATACCATTTTCAATATTTTGCAAAGCAGAAGTTGTTATCAATTCTTTACTTTTCCATGTTTTTTTTTGATATGTCATGTTATTTATTCCTCCATGTCATTTCTAAATTTTGCATTAATTCATACTTTATTCCATCAAATTCATCATCACTTAAACAATCCACAAAATCTAATTCAAAGCTAAAATGTAGAATTTCATCAACAATAGTAGTAGATGTTTCTAAAACAGTAAAAGTTCTATCCTTTACTTTAAAAATAGGTCTAAATAATATATCAATTTTAGAAATACTATCTTGCAATTTTCGCCTATCAATTTTTTTGTTTTCATCTAAAGCCAATACATAATCTATATCTATTTTAATAATTTTATTTGTATAAATATCATCTATAGTTTTTGACTTTGGTGTAAATTCAATATAAAAATAATCATCTGTACTATTTTCTACATCATCAAAAAATACTTTTATATTTTGAAATTTACTTTTTAATGCTGTAGTTATAGCTTTTCTAATATCTGCTAAAGTAATCACTTAAATAAATCTCCTAATATTGCTTCGGCATCTTGTATAAATGTTTGTTTAATATCAAAAAGTCCCCTAGAAAGCATTTTATACCCTTTAATAAATCTAGGTTTTAACATCATACCAGATTCTTTCTCATCTGGGTCATAAACAAAGTGTCCATTTTCCCATCTGCCTGGAACCCAACGTTTTTTTTGACGATGACCATATTCTACATGAAGAGCATAATCTGTATTATTATATACATGAACAATACCTTCTTTTGCTCGTGTTCTTTTCCAACTTTCACGTAAAGTACCGCCATCAACTTCAGCAACAGGAGTATAGTTTTTTGTGTTAGATAATAAATTCTCTGCTTCACGAGCTACAAATCTATTACGTTGAATAGCTTGATTTTTAGATATTTGAACTAATTTTTTATTTAGCTCATCAAAACCATCTAACTTCATGCATCACTCTTCTTTCTTACACTTACTTCCATATGCGTAGGATATTTAAAGGGTTTAATTATATCTAAAATTAGTTTCTGATTAAGATTTGTTGTTATTATAGCCACATCATTTGGTTTTAATTCATAGTTTGGAGATAAAGTGAGTATATAATCTTCAGATATACTAGTTGCTCTATCGTTTTTATCTGATAATATACTTCGATTATTCTGAGATAATTTACATGGTATATCTACATATATCTCAGCCAGATTATATTTATCCGAACCATCTTCCAATAATACTATTTGGGACCGTTTGATAGTAACTTTATCTTTATACATAAGTGCATCTAAATATTTTTGCAAACTAGATATTTTCAACAAAATCCCCTAACTTTTCTATAAATATTTAACATCGGTTTTAATTGCTCAAAAAAGTAAATAGAATTTTTTTCAACTATTACTTGTTCCTGGAAATTAAATTCAAATTCAGTATCATTCATCTTTAATCTTTTTAAATTTCTTATATCTACTTCACTTAAATTATTAGATTCATTATCAGAAATAATTTTATTATAAAACTGTTCTATAATACTCATCTTTACAGCTTCTGGTAAATCTTTTCTATTACAATAATTCAAAATACGTCTTACAAGAGCTTCGATATTAAAATTTAATAAATTCTCATTTATTACCAGCGGATTTTCTTGTGGAAGTAGTTTTTTGATTTGTTCCACTATTTCCGATGCTATTTCTTTTGGTGATTTTAATATTGGATTTTTTTTGTAATCCATTTTTTTTCTCGCTTTCTTCATATAAGAAAAAGCCCCTATCTTTATATAAAAGATTAAAGGCTTTTCTTGTAGCATATATGATATTTTTACCATTAGTATATTTATTTAACATTAAACACACCTCTAAGCAACTTCATTTTCATCTGTATGTGCTTCATCTGTTTTAGCTTTTAATTCATCAGCATCACTTGGAACAAGCATTGCAAATGCCTTTTCTTTTACTGGTAAAAAAGCAAAACGAGCAGTAGCTTTTATTGCAATCATATCATTTTCAGCTAAAGATAATGGTTTACCATCACTCATAGTAACATTATTGAGTGTAGCTTCTTTTAATACCTCATAAGAAATTTCATCACGAATACCAACTACAGCATAGTTCCAATTTCCAGCAATAGCTATAGCTTTTTTATCATCCCAACCGCCATTTCTTACAAACTCAATAGGATTACTGTATAACTGGTTTTGATCTACACCAGGAACATATAAATTATCTCCATTTGCATTACGAAGTTTTCTCAAACTATTTTTTAATTTATAAGAAGCTACAAATCCGTTAACATCTTCTCCAGAGTCTTCAACTAATGCCATTACATCAGATAAATCTAAATCTAATGCATTTTCATTTGTGCCTAAAACAATTTTATGTTCATTATCATTCGCAACCCCATAAATATTTTTCTCAAATGGGCTACCTGTTCCAAATAAGCATGCAGCATCAAGAGCTTTAGCAATCGCTTCCGCAATTTGAGGTTTAATTTGCTCAAATACATCAATGGTTGTATCATTTATTTTTTCTTTTGTTACTGGAATGATTACTGCTATTTTTTTAGCCTTAAGTTGTGGGAAAATCCATTCTGCAGTATCTGTTTTAATACGTTCAGATTCACCTACCCAATAAGCTCCTGGTCCATCTGTCATTAAAGGTATTTGCATTGTATCAGAATCCATTTGTTCTATTCTAGATAATCTAAGAATAGAAGACCCTCTAGTTGTTAAAGCAATAATTTCATTAACTTTCTGTACTGGAACAAATCCCGCTAAATTATCTTTTAAAAATTCTTCATCCGCAAATAATTGTAAATCAAATATCAAATTCATAATAATTCTCCTTTATCTTTTTACTTGATTTTGTTTGATAATATCAGCCATATTAAATTTAGTTGAAGTTTTTGTACTACTTGCACCACCAGCAGAAGGCACTTTACCCTTTAATTTTTCCTTAACTTTTTCATCAACTAATTTTTTTAATCCCTTTTCAAAGGTAGTAATGTTTTCCATATTTTTATCATTGTCAGTTCCTGTAACTAAAAATGGCATAAATTCAATAGGAATACCTCTAGAATTTAATACAGCAACAGCTTCAGCTCTTTGTTCTTTTAGTTTTAAAGCTTCTTCACGCTCAGTAAGCTCAGCTTCTTTACGTTCCCATTCAGCTTTTTTACGTTCGTCTTCGCTTAACTTAGACAAACGCTCTTGCTCTTTTTTCTCATTCTCAGCTTTTTTCTTAAATTCTTTTTCCCATTTAGATCTTTCAGAACTAATACATTCTGCTAATTTGGCTTCTAATCGCTTGTTAAGTTCATTTTTAAATTCTTCTGAATCAACATCCACCTTTTTTGTTTCTGGATCTGTTGCTGGTGGTTTTCCTCCTTCACCTCCTTCAGAAGGGTCACCTTTACCTTCTTCTCCTTCAGCAAATAACTGTAAGTTAAAAATAAATTTAAAATCCATAATAAAATAACTCCTTTCACTTTATAAATAAAAAAACGTCTGTATTTACAGACGTTTAATTAAGCTTATTATATTTTACTGATATATTTTGAGGATATATTTTTTCTAGTCTTTCTAATGCTAATGCCATTGTTCTTATAATTAAATCCGAGTCCTTATCTGGATTATTAATCATTACCTTTAAAAAACCCAGACTAATATCTTGCTCAAAAATAATATTCTTTTTTAATATTTCATTTAAACCTAGTATTGCTGTTTGTGCAATACTAGATACTGCACTACAAACTATATCTTTCCCTTTAGGAGCAAAATTAGCATGACCAAATATATTATATCCAATAAATTTATATCCATCTGTTTCTATGCATATTTTTATCATATAAACCTCTCAATAAAAAAACACTTACTATTTTGTAAGTGTTTTTTCTAAAATATTAAGTTTTCCCATATTTCTTTTGGAATAGGTTCAATAGGTTTGTTATTTTTTATAGCCTCTTCAAGTTTTTTTATTCCGCTATTAAAATTATCAACATCCATTAATCTTGGATCACAAATAATTACATAATCAAGAGAATTTCTACCAAATATATTTTTATATTCTTCAACTTTATCATTCAATAATTGTATTACGTTAGACATATCATTTTCAATAATTGTCATTCTATCAACTACCCCTTTTAGGCTTTAAGAATTAAACCTACTATTAAATATAGAAACTCCATATCATCTTCTATTTTAGCATAAATAGGTTGATATTTTCCATCAACAACTTCAATCTTTTTAAGTATTTCACTAGGCTCATATAATACCTCTAACCCCATACTTAATACTTCTGAAGCTTCCTTATATTCTTTACCAATGTAAGGAGTAATAAAATCATCTGGTTTAACTATCTCTTTATTACTAAAACCCAATCCATGAAATAAATCTGTTAGTTTTATATAATTTTCATTTTTTGTACGAGCTTTTATAAATTCTTTTGAAATTCTAAGTGCATCTTTATTAAAAAATTCTACATAATGTCCTAATTCATGATAAGGCGTTTGTTTTCTTTGCCCTGTCATATGAATGGATATATAATCTTCCTCATAATTTTCATATTTAGTAGCATAATATCTACCACTAGGTGTTACTGCCCCTTTAGTAAAAAAACCTCTATTTGGTGTAATAGAAGTATATAATTTTTTATTGTTATTAACTAGATATTCTGCCCAATCTTTTGGATAGTACGAAAAAGCTTCGCTTAATTGTTGCTTTGTAATTGTATTACAGCCTTTAGCCCATTGATTTTTCCCTACTTCTCCTCCCATTTCCCTAAAATTACTAAAAATTTCTTTTAGTTTTTCTTTATTTCCTATATTATCAATAATATTAAATCTATTGCATACTTCAGTTCCTATATTAATAATATCATCTTTAGTACAAGTTTTTAAATCAATATTACTTATTTTTTCTTTTAAGCTTAATTTAATATTGTTACTATTATTTTCCCATTCATTTAATGTCATGGATTTTTTTATATATATTTTTTCCCAATCAGAATAGTTCATATCTGCTGGAACATATTTTATTTCTCCATTAAGTCTTGAAATTCTTTTTCTTACAGTACTTGTAGTCAAATTGGTTATTGAAATTGTGGACCTGCAACGTGGATGCATAGGTGGCATATTACTTCCTGGAACACCTTCATCAACTTTATGAATAGTATTATCAAGTTTCCTACATTTTTCTGATGTTCTTCGGTCTAAAGTAGCAATAAATCTATATTCTTGACCGCCAGAATCTTTAATACTTTTTAGCCCAGCTTGATTATTTACATAATTAAGTTCCGAGCGAACTAATGTAATCGCTTGTTTGTATCCAGAATTCATCTTTTTAGATATAACAGTTGCCATTTCACGAGCATTAATACCTCTAATAATAGCATCGCTTATTTCTTTTTTTAGCACTTTAGATAATTTAGTTGTATTATTCCATATACGTTTACTAAATTGTTTGCCAGACCAAGAAGTACGAATAATATCTTCTATTGCTTCTTGGTCTAAGATAGACACTGGCATTAAGATATTAATTCCTTTACAAATATCAAAAACAGATTGATAGTAATTATCTGTTAATGCTTTTTTTAAGTATTCTGTTAACTTACTATCATATCCATCTGCCATTTTAGATAATTCTACAAGAATTTCTGCTTGTAATTTATCTAAACGACTTATCCTAGAACGCATAGCTAAAGTATTTAATTCTTTTAAGATTTCTTTATCTATATTAGCCTGTTTTACATAATCTTCTATATCCATTCTCCATACAGAGTACTCATTACTTGTAATTATTTTTTTAGCATCCGCCAGACTTAAGCCATTTTCATCTGAAAATCTTTCATAAAGGTCATTTATATCTTTTTGTATATTTCTTAAAGCTCTTATATACAAATTTTTTATTTCTGTTTCTATTTCTGATTTAGATTTATTTAGCCATTTTTCTTCACGTTCTTTTGCTCTTTTTTGCCAATATTGCTCATTATTCATTATCACCTTCACCACCAGCATTTAATATATATTGCTGTGTTTCTAAACTATCTTCATTTTCTTTATTTATAGTTTCCATTTCTTTTTGTGGATCATTTATAAAAGGTAATAAGCTTAATAATTTTGTTTGTGATACAATGCCTGTTAGTGATTTAACTATTTCAGACAGTTCCTTAATATTAGCAGGTATATTATCACTAAAAGTAAGTTCAATATCTCTAAAATCAAAATCATTATCCAACATTGATAAAACCCCAAAAATAAGCTCAATTCTTCTTTGGATTGCCTTTTTGAAAAAACGTTCTTTTCTACTACGTATTTGTTCTAATCCTATAAGTTTATATTTAATAGCCACACCAGAAGCGTTAGAAGCAAAATTAACATCTGTCATATCAGGAACAAAACTGAACTTGTGAATATCTGCATTCAATCTGTTTTTCATATTTTCAATGAATGTATCATTAATAGTTTTTGTTAACCATTCTGCTCCACACTCACCATCTGGGAAAAAAAGCATTTTTAATTTTCTCATCATTTTAGCTTCATTAACATTTTCTTCACCATACCCAAAACCTTTTAATATTAAAAATGCATTTGTAAAATCTTCCATATCATCTAAAGTTAGTGATTGTGTTTTATCATAACCATCAATCAGAGATATTTGTTTTTGAAAATCACCTATAGAATATTTGTTATTTTTATACTCTATAATAGGGACAGAATCGAACATATGATAATTCTCACTTAATAATTCAAATTTATTTCTATCATATTTATATTTTTTACATTTTTCATTATCATACACATCAATATAAGTGATATATGATGTTCCATCCAAACTATATATTCGATAATGACGTATAGCGAATTTTATGTTTTGCCCAACTGTAGCATCAGCTATCAAAATAACTTCTCTAGGATCTAGAGAAGTAAATCTTATATTAGCATCTTCATCAAGATATAATAATTCATACGCACAACCACATATACTTGCAGTTTCAGCTAATTCCATATTGTGAGCTGACTCATCATTATATTTAAAAATTTCGTTTATCTTTTTTAAAGCATCTTCATTTTCAGACGTATAGCTAATTGGTTTTCCAATAAAAAAACCTGTACTCATATCAGAAACATATGAACAATAATTATTAACCAGTTTATTATTAGGTGCAGAAGGGTCTTCCCTTTTTTTGTGTTTTATTTTACTTTCACCAAAATAATAATCATATAATTTATTTAATTCTTTTATTTCTTTTTCATGTCTACCTAATAATATTCTCAAATCATTATTAGATAGCTCGTTTATATCAGCTTGAATAAAAATATTAATTCCTCCATCCAATCTTTATCCTATAAACCTAACATAGATTTATTAGCTACTTTTAATTTACGTTTAGTAATTAAATCATTTAATGCATAACGAACACTATCTATAGCATGGTTATTTTTATCTGGATATGCGGAAATAAACTCTCCATTTTTATTTACTTCATACTCATACTTTATAAATTCATTGTACGTATTTGGGCAACGTTTACGATCGATATATATACGATTTAAATCTTGCAAAAATTTCATACCATATTCAACACTATCAGGTCCTTTTTTTGCACCTATAATGTTTAGTCCATAATCCCTTAATTCTGCTATTGATTTAGGCTCTGCACTATCGGCATAAATCAATGCTCCTTTATATTTAGGTTTAATCATTCTAGCTAATGTACTATTTTTTAATTTTTGCTGATATATTTCATCAAAAATATATAAATTTTCATGTTTAGCATCAAACTGCATCGCAGTAAAAGCTAATGGGTCAATACTAAAACCAAAGTCAATACCATAACGCAATCTATCAAATTCATAAATTTGTTTATCTGTTAACCTAATATCTTCTACATTATCAAAAACATTTCCACCGTTACCTGTAACTTCGCCTAAATACTCGTGCCTATAACGGTCATAATTTTTATTTTTTAACTTTTCAGCTTCTAAAATAAACTGTTCTCCCAACCATTCTCTCGGAACAGTTAAATATGAACTATGATTTACTATTTTATCTGGTTCATCATGCAATACTTCTAAATTTACCCAATTATCTCTGCTTTTGGGTGGATTATATGAATAAAATACCCAGTATTTCGAACCACCACGCAATAATGACTGCAGAAGTGAACGTATTTGTTCCATACTAACAAACTGATTACATTCTTCAAACCATACCATACCTACATATCCAAACGGTGGTTTAAATGATTTTATCTTCATCTCATCATCGCAACCTAGAAAAAATATTTTCTGGCCAGTCTTTTTATAAGTAAATTCTAATGGCGATATACTTTTATCAAACTTATTACTTAACCCTAAACTATTAATTCCCCAACTAATTTGAGGATACACGCTATTTCTTAATGTATTACCTACACGTCTTAATACAACAGCATGGCAACTAGGATTTTTTATAAGTAACAAAGGTATATCTATACTTACCTTTGACGATTTAGTACTGCCACGACCACCAGCAAACCAAAAATGTGTGAATTCATGATTGTGTATTTGACGATGTATTTTATAAAAAGCAGGTTGTATTAAATTTATTAACTCTATTCGCTTTTTACTCATCATCTGATACCTCTGGAATATTATCAATAATTATTACTTCTTCTGATGCTTCTTCTTGTGTGGTCCATCCTAATAATTTTTCTAATTTTTCCCAAGCCCAACGCTTATCTACTAATTTTAATGAAACACCATCTCTCCCTTGCTTAACTTCTTGAATTAATGATGTATCTACAGTATCACTATCTAATAAGTCAACAAAATTTACTGTAATTGTATTGCCCTCAGACAACTCAATCGTTCTTCTACCAAACTTTAAATAATCTCGTATGTCTGATTTAACAACTTTAGATAAAAAAATAACCATGTCGTTAACATCCAACTGTATATGTTCACGCATGATTTCTTTTAACTCATTTATTTTTTCTTTTATTCTAACTTTACCTAACAATCTATAAGCTGATGCACTGGCACATTCATAACTGCATCTATAGGCTTTCAAATAACTTTGTAATGCATTATTACTCATCACATAATATATACAAAACTTTTGTTGTTCGGCAGTTAGACTATCATCAGACATTACTGCATCTTTTAATTCTTTTACTATTTTATGACTTGTATCTTCGTTTTGAGGTTGCAACCTTTTTATACTTTTGGTTGCAACTTTTTCTTTTGGTTGCAACTTTTTCTTTTTCCAATATCGAGTTGCCCATGATTTTATAGTCGATAATTTTACATTATATTTATCGGCGATTTCTTTATATTTCAGTCCTGCACAATAATCTTCATATGCTAACTCTCTTATGTTTTCATTGGACACATTTCCTCCCCACCTTATATTTTTAGAATATCCTATTTGTTTGTTTATCTTCTTTTAACTTAAATTTCTTAACAATAAAATATCTAACAATTAAACCTGCGACAATAACAAAAAGAGCAATGCTAATTGGGACCATAATAATAGCAATTAACATCATCAACTTTTGCTCTTTCACTTAAAATACGTAACTTATTTTTCATAAATACAAGTTGTTCATAAAGAAGTTCATATGGGCATTTTAGTTTATAATTTAATTTATTATCTTTATATGCTTTAAGTATATTTTCTAATTTTACAGCTCTAATTTTTTCTTGAATATACTCTGCTTTAAAGTGTTCTTTGTAATCATCGCTTAGCATCATATTTACAGTATCTTTTAATTCCATAATTATTTATTACCTTTAAATCCACATTTAGCACATAACCATAAGAAGCCTAAAAAGTCCCATACT